>WNGE01000492.1_pt1 | contig 55486 bp, 53 predicted proteins | sample 5400651 | NCBI WGS metagenome assembly WNGE01 (sample SAMN13153370, study PRJNA577476) | soil metagenome | isolation source: 60 cm soil or saprolite under grassland replicate 2 | place: USA:California | collected 2016-06-15 | reverse complement strand
GGGGAGTGGGTGCGCTACGCTACACCCGGACCCGAGAGCGCGGAATATATTGCGGTGTGTCTGCCAGCGTTTTCACCTCAAACCTTTCGCCGCGACGAATAGTGCGCCACCCGCGTTATTTCTTGATGATTCGATAGCCAGACTTGTCCAAGGCATTAAAGATTTGAATGACTTCATTTGTCGGTTGGTAACCGGCATTGCCGATAATAGAGCGCACATATGAATCCTTCCATTTGGGATGACCGGTGGTATCCAGGTATTCCTTGTTGACCAAAATCGATAGCACCAGTTTTTGCAGTGCGGAAGCGTAGTCGTTCTCAGCGCGGTTTCTCGTCATAATGACCGACGGCACGGCGTGAGTCTCGCTTGCGTCCGCCCAGGAATAGACCGACTTTTCGATTTTCTTTTTTGGATAGATCTGTTCTAAGCCGCTGTCCGCAGGTAACGTGACGAAGTGAAAGCTCTTATCAAGGTTCTGAAATGCCGGAACCGGCGCGCCGCCGACGAAAATGAGCGCGTCGATGTCACCTTTGCTGAGCTTTTGGACAGCATCCTCCGGCGCGTCGAAGACTGCGTCGATTTTCAAGCCAAAGCCCGCCAACAAAACTTCTGCTGTCAGCGCTGAGCCGCTTTTTTCCGGCCCCACAGAAACTTTCTTGCCTTCGAGTTGGTTCAGCGTGCGAATGTTTTCGTTCTTCGCGATGACGTGGATTTCCTCGAGATAGAGATTGAGGACGACTTTTGTCTCTTGCAGGACGTTGATGCCGGTTTCCTTGAGCATGATCTCGGCGACAAACCGCAAGACATCCAGTTGCATGATTGCCAGGTCGACTTTCCCTGCGCCGAGTAAGTTAATGTTGTCGAAGGAGCCATTGGTCTGAATGATTTCAATCGGAATACCGTCTTTCTCGGCAATTTGTTTGATGTCCTGGGCGATTTTGAAGTAAGTGCCTTCGGCGGAGCCGGTGGCAATAGTTAAAGCAGATGCCTGTCCATAACAAACCAGGGCGAAGACGACTGTGAGTAGCATTTTCATTTCTATCCTCCGGGTCAAGATGAGATTAATCAAAATTCGAACCATTTAGCGCCGTCAAATTTGCCCAATCGGCGATCAGCTTAGAAAACGCGCCACGACAAAAACTCCGATCATCGCGAACGCGATCGAGAGCTTGAGCGCCGCGCCAAGGACGAGACCGATCGTCGCGCCGATACCGGCGCGCGTTGCCTGGCGTAAATTTTTTTGGGCAAGAAGTTCTCCGATCACGGCGCCGATGAACGGGCCAAAAATGACGGCGGGAAATCCGAGAAAGATGCCGACGATGGAGCCGATGATTGCGCCGATTACGGCCTTTCTGGAGGCACCAAACTTTTTGGCACCAAACATGGTCGCCCAGAGATCGATACCGTACGTGAGCAGGGCGAGTACCGCGAGGACTACAATCGTCCACAGCCCTACGTGAACAAAGTCTTCGGCCCACGCCGCCAGCAGGAGTCCGGCAAAAATCAGTGGTGCGCCGGGGATCGCCGGGAGAACCAGACCGACCAGGCCGGCTCCGACAAGGGCGGCGGCAAGGATCCAAAAGACAATAGCGGCATCCATCCAGGCGGCTCGATGAAGCCCGGTGCTAAGGGGGATTATTCATAATTGATCAACATCTTGGAGCGAGCACTCTCGGCCGGCGACAATGCTTTCGCTTCGAGTAGAATAGCCAACAGCTCGCCAAGCGCGGGACAGGCCATGAAAGGAATGTTTTTCGCCGCCGCCGACCCCGTCATGGCTCTCTCCTCGGCTCACGCTCCAGTTTGCCGTATGTTACGGTTTTTTCTGAAGGGGGGAATAATCCACGCTGGCATTGAGCGCCGCCGGTAACGGCTGAAGTTGAAGATCGGCAACCGCCGCGGTTTCGCTTGGATCGGCTAATTGAACGGGGCTGTGGCTGGGCGCCAGCCTTCGAGCGATTATCTTGTATACATCAGGGGAAAAACCAAAACCGAGATGAGTTGTGCGTACTTCGACATGCTCGACATTCGGCGTAATCCGGTCGATGCATGCTTCCCAGGCCACGACCGCATCCCTGCGCGAATAGATCGCGATCACCGGCGCGGTCAGCGAAACTTGGTTGCGCATCTCGACCTCTGCGGCGATGGCGTCGACATCGATGCCGCGACGGCGAAACAACTCGGCGACGATAGTATATTTGGGGCCGCCGATGACCGGAGTGCCCAGGGTAATGACGTGACCGACGAGATCGGCGCGCTCGCGGGCAAATTCACGCGCCAGATAGCCTCCGAAGCTCCAACCGATGAGGTGAACTTTCTGATGGCTTCTTCGAGCGAAGGACGCGACTCGCTTCAATATTTTGGGCAGCAACTCTGACGCATTACCGGTGTTTCGGCCCAAGCCCCAGCCGCGCGCGCGATAACCAAGTAGTCGAAGATAACTCTTAAGAATGACGGTTGAGCCATCGCCAGCACCATAGCCAGGCAGGATGACTACCGGTTGGCCCTGCCCGCGCGGTTGCCAGGCCAGCTCAGGGAAGCGAAGCAACAGTCGTGGCAATTCCATTAAGCCACGGGCTTCACGAATCACACGGGAAGTGTCGGGTGCCTGCAAGCGGTCGGTCATGTGTCAGTTGAACGGCTTTTCCATAATCGCTGGTAGTGTACTGCGGATGCGCTCATGAAACAATGGCCGTTGTCGGGTCGGGCATAACAAGAGGTGCCCATGGCCGGGGGCGATGGCAGTCAAACGATGGTTAAGCCCTGGTCAAGAGTCGGGTAGGCGAGCTGGGGCATGAGCTCTTGCTTCATCCGAGCGGTGTCGGCGACAACTGAGGTCATCGCCATGTCGACAATGTCGCGAGTCAGTGGAGTGCCGGTGCGCAAGAACGTCGCCGTGTTTTCGCAGATTGATGCAGCCCAGTAGAAGGCAAAGGCGGGCAGGCGCCAGGGTTTTCGATGCCCCCAATGGACCGCAAGTCGGTCGAAAAATTCTTGTATCGGGAGCGGGCGATCGTCACACAGGTTATAGATACCGGACAAATTGTCTCTTTCGATGGTAAGCTCGACCAGCGTGAGAAAGTCTGGCAGCGCGAGCAGGTGAACCCAGGTTGGCTTGCGCCACACGGCGAGGAGCCGTTTGCGCATCAGCCAGCGCGCCGCCTCGGTTAATTTTACGCCTCGTCCGTAAACGACACCCGCGCGCAGCACCAGCGGCTGCATGATTTTGTTTTCGCAGGCACGGAAGAGATATTTCTCGGCTTCGAGCCGCGTGCGCGCGTGGATCGATTTGGGTTCGACATCCAATCTGCCCGTTGCCCGGGCTTCGGGTGTCGTGGCGTCCTCGACGTGAGGAAAACTCACCAAAATGAATTTTCGGACTTTCGCGGACACAGCCACATCCACGAGATTTCGCACGTAAACGGTATTGGTTCGAGGAAGAAACGTTTCCGGGCGTGGCTGAAACAAAACTCCGGCGAGGTAGACGATGCAATCAACACCTTCACAGGCTGAGCGAAGCGAACTCGGCTTATTCAGATCGGCTTCAATGATTTCTGCGTTGGCGTCTTGCGGCAAATCGAAAGTAAGCGCTCGATTGTGTGTCAGCAGACGCAGCCGATGAGGACTGGTGAGCAAGCGCTTTGACAGATGGGAGCCGAGATTACCCGAGGCGCCGACGATGAGGATGTTCACGATTTAAGCGCCAGGCTATTTTGTTTTCTGTGGATACGGGCACAGGTCTTTGACCGTGCACTCAGGGCACCTGGGCTTCTTTGCCACGCAGACGCGCCGGCCGTGATACTGCATCAAATGGCAAAAACGCACGCGCTGTCTCTCAGGAACGATTTCCGTGAGGTCGGCTTCGATCTTATCCGGATCGGTTTTTGTGGTAAAACCCAGGCGTTGTGAAAGGCGCATCACGTGCGTGTCGACGCCAATGGTTTGTTTGCCGAAAGCGTTGCCGAGGACAATATTCGCGGTCTTGCGCCCGACGCCGGGCAGGCTGACGAGGTCTGCTAAATTTTTGGGCACCTTGCGCTTTGTTACGATAGAAATTGATCTTGCCGATCTGGCTTTGGAGTTTGGGCAGCGGGGTGCTGGCATAATCTGCCGCGGTGCGATTGGTTTTGAACAATTCGATGGTCACCTTGTTGACCAGATCGTCGCGGGCCTGGGCAGCGAGGATTAGGGCGATCAAGAGTTCGAGCGGGTTGGTGAAGTCGAGATCGAGCTTGGCGTCGGGATGAACCTTTTCAAGACGACCAATGATCTTTTTGACTCGCGTTTTTTGTCTGCTGATGTTTGATTGTCTTGTTGAATCTGCCATTTTGGTTTAGACAAGATATGTTAGCAGAAAGCAGGTTGTCAAAGGGAGGAATTATTCAATGGACGTAAAAGAACTGAGAAAGTTGCCGATGCCGAAGCTCAGGGATTTGGCGAAGCAGGAAACTGATCTCACGGGTGTCGGAGGCATGGAAAAGGAGCAGCTGATAAAAGCCGTCGCCGCCGCCAAGAATATTCCTTACGACGAGACGCACAAGGACTTGAACGCGATTCATGCGGTAAAGCAGGACATTCGAGCGCTGCAGAAGCAGAAGCTTGAGCTGCTCGGATCGAACGGCGAGCGCAAGAAAATCAAACGCATGAGGCGCAAGGTCAAATTGCTCAAGCGCGTCACGCGCCACTTAGCCCATGATGCTAAATTGGCAGCAAAGGAGACAGAAGCGAAGGCGGCCGCGGAAAAGGCGGCGACGGCGGCCAAACCTGCGGCCCCCGCCGAATCACCCCCGGCTGCCTAAGGGAAACGCGCATGACCTCATTGCCTTCTCTGCGCGGCCGCGGATCGGCAAGCAATCCGAAAAACCGCTTCGAGGCTATTGAACGGGTGCCCGAGCCGCCGGAGCATAGCGACGATGTCTCATCGCCCGGCACGCAGTTTTATCCGGACTATTCCAAATCGATTATCGCCTATAACGATAGCCCCGACGTCGGCTTCGACGCCAGCATCAACCCGTACCGCGGCTGCGAGCATGGCTGCGTTTACTGCTACGCCCGCCCGACGCATGAATATCTCGGCTTCTCTTCAGGCCTGGATTTTGAAACCAAGATCATGCTCAAGGAGGACGCGCCGGAGCTTTTGCGCAACGAGTTATCGAGCCCAAAGTGGAAACCGCAATTGGTCGCGCTCAGCGGTAATACCGATTGCTACCAGCCGGTGGAAAAGAAAAAGGAGCTGACACGGCGCTGTCTCGAGGTATTGTTGGAATTTCGCAATCCGGTGGTGATCGTCACGAAAAACTATCTGGTGACGCGGGACATCGATATTCTGTTGGAATTAGCGCGTTTTGACTGCATCGGCGTAACGATTTCATTGACGACGCTCGATTTCAAGCTGTCTTCCCTATTGGAGCCGCGCGCTTCGCGTCCGACGCGGCGGCTGGCGGCGATTGAAAGGCTCGCTGGTGCCGGAGTTCCGGTCGGCTATCTCCAGGCGCCGATGATTCCCGGCCTTACCGATGCTGAAGCTCCGGCAATTGGCGTTGCCGCCGCGAAAGCAGGCGCGACGTTTTCCGGTTACGTCGCCTTACGTTTGCCCTTTGCCGTGAAGGCGTTGTTCGAGCAGTGGCTCGATCAGCACTATCCCGAGAGGAAAAACAAGATCCTCAACCGCGTGCGCGAAATCCGCGGCGGCAAACTCAACGATCCAAATTTCAAGACGCGCATGCGCGGCGAAGGGATTTATGCCGAGCAAATGGCAAACTTGTTTCAGCTAGCGCAGAAAAAATCAGGCATTACTAAAAGGTGGCCAAAGCTGACGACCGAGCACTTTCGCAGGACAGAAAAAAATCAGTTGAGTTTTTTCTAAGTCAATTGATCTCAGCTCGTCATTTCGCCAAAATCCCTCACTTCGTTCGGGATGACAAATCGTTGGACGTGAGTGCGATTCTAGCCAAAATTCTGTGTCTTTTTAGTCGCAGTAGTATTCGATCTGATAGCCGTTGGGGTCAGTAAAATAGATTGCGTCTTTGCCGCGGCGCCCGTCGATTTTGACGCCGCGCTCTTCGAGGCTTTTTTCGAGCTGCTTAAGCCGCGGCGCCGTCACTCTGAATCCGATGTGCTCTAGTCCTTGAGAACCTTTTGTGGGCGCGGTGCTTCGCACAAAGTTCAAAAGATCGCTGCTGCCAGGTGTCGTCAGAAAAAGCATATTGGGTGGATGGCGGAAGGCGACCTTGAGTCCCAAAACACTCGTGTAGAAATCCTCGGTCTTTTTTAAATCGCGGGCTTTGAGGGCGATGTGGCTCAAGCCTTTCTGCGCCATGGGCGATCTCCTTATTCTTTAGTCTACTTACGATTTCTTATATCGCGGGATTCGTCGCGGGTGCAACGGAGTCGCGATTTTCACTGCTTTTACAACGATAACGATCCTTGCTAGTTTGAGAACTCGCGCTCCTCGGTGGCTCTACTTTGGCTTTCTATAAATCAACTTTCCGATTAACTCAAAATCGAAAACTCTTCTACGGCTGGTACTGTCGCGGTGGGATTTCTGTCTCATGTTGCATGGGCATTTCATATGTCGAGCACATTGAGCGTGTTTCTCAAGGCGCTGACGGAGGACTCAGCGGTGTCACGCGGCTTGTTTTCGCTCTTACGTTCGGGCGAGATTCTCATCGCCGCGGCGATGACGCCGCTGATGGGCCCGTTGGTGGACCGCTATGGCGGCCACTGGCCGATGGCCGGTGGCGCGATGGTGGCGGGCATCGGATTCATGCTGATGAGTCAGGTCAGCGCGTCTTAAGTTTGAGATGGTGCGTGCCCCACGAAAAACGTACCGCGTCGTTAGGTTGACCGCGTCGAGAGACCAAGCATAATAGAATTAGCTCGATCCACTCTGACAGATGGCTTTACCCGCTCACACGGCAGTCGACCTGCGCTCGGAAGGGCCGCAGGACGGTGTACTTAAGTTAACCATCACCGGTCGTCTCGACTCGACCACCACAGGTAAGATATGGCGCCGCGCGACAACGGCCGTCGCCGGGGCAAAGGCAAAAGGCGTCATCGTCAATGCGTCGGGCATCGACTACTGCGATGGCGCAGGGATCGCCTTGATGGTTCGCCTCCGCCAGCTGCAAAGCAAAACAGGGGGAAATTTGCAAATCGACGGGCTTCGACCCGAGTTTGCCGAGTTGCTCACTGATGAAGGTGCCGATCTCCCAACCGAAGCAACCAGTGATCGTCCGCGCCCTCAGGGGCTCGCCGAAGAAATTGGCGAAGCTACCGTTGATGTGTGGCGTGACATTCAGATTCTCGTGAGCTTTGTTGGCGAACTGAGCGTGGGGCTTGTCGGAGCTGCAATCCATCCGCGCAGCGTGCGCTGGCGGGACGCTGTACGAGTCGCGGAAGTAGCGGGTGTCAACGCTTTGCCCATCGTCGCCCTCGTCAGTTTCCTGATGGGACTGATTATGGCCTTCCAGGCCGCCATTCCGCTGCGTCAATTCGGCGCGCAGCTTTTTATCGCCAATCTGATCGGGCTCTCGATATTGCGCGAATTAGGTCCGTTGATGACGGCGATTATTTTGGCCGGCCGCTCAGGCTCTGCCTTCGCTGCCGAGCTCGGCACTATGAAGGTCCGCGAGGAAATCGATGCGCTCAAAACCATGGGACTCGACCCGGTGCGTTTTTTGATCGTAACGCGAGTGGTCGCCGCCGTTTGCATGACACCTCTACTGACGGTCTTCGCGGATCTGATAGGTTTGATAGGCGGCGCTGTGGTGATGCTTTCATTGGGATTTCCGTTGGTCACTTATTTTCACCAAGTGCAGTACGCGGTGACCTACGGCTCGCTGGTCGGGGGCCTCTTAAAAGCGTTTGTTTTCGGTATTCTCGTTGCCGGCATCGGGTGCTTGCGTGGCTTGCAAACGAAAACCGGCGCAACCGCGGTTGGGGAATCGACCACCAGTGCCGTGGTAAGCGGCATTATTCTGATTGCGATCACCGACGGAATCTTCTCGGTGGTTTATTATTATCTGGGAGTTTAGATGGCCGTCGAGTCGAAACAGGAGGCGATTATCCAGGTCGAGAACTTCACCGCGGCCTATGACGGACAAGTTGTTCTCGACCATCTCGAATTTGAAGTCTACGCCGGGGAGGTGTTCTGCATCCTTGGGGGATCGGGCTCCGGCAAGAGCACTCTGCTCAAACACATGATCGGCCTCTACAAGCCCGCGTCGGGCCGGATCCTGATCGAGGGTGAAGACATTGCGGCGGCACAAGGTGAGGCGCGCCGGCAAATCCTCAGAAAGTTCGGCGTGATGTATCAGAGCGGTGCCCTTTTCGGATCGATGACGCTGCTCGAAAACATTTCTCTTCCTTTGGAAGAGTTTACCGAGCTGCCGCCCGACGCGATTCGTTTGATCGCCACGATGAAGCTTCATCGCGTGGGTTTGGAAGGGGCAGCGAACCGCATGCCGTCGGAGCTCAGCGGCGGCATGCAGAAGCGAGGCGCCATTGCCCGGGCCATGGCGCTCGACCCGCGGCTGCTCTTTCTTGACGAGTTGTCCGCCGGTTTGGATCCCATCACCTCCGCCGAATTGGATGAGCTGGTTTTGAATCTTAAGCGTGGTTTGAAGATCACGTTTGTCGTGGTTACCCATGAGCTGCCAAGCATCTTCACGATTGCGGATCGCGTAATTATGTTAGATAAACAAGACAAGGGGATTATCGCCATAGGGACTCCCCAGGAGCTGCGAGATCACAGCGATGACCCTCGCGTTCGCCAGTTCTTCACCAGGCAAGCGCCGGCGGAAAAATAGGCTGACATGCCGCGCTGTGACCGGGTAACTTACCTTCTCATATCATGGAAAAACTGAGTTACTTCAAGATCGGAGTCTTTGTCATCAGCGCGGTCGTCATCGGCGTCATTGGCGTGGTCGTGCTCGGCGCGGGCGCAATATTTCAGAAAAGGAGTCTGATCGAAACGTATATCGACGAATCCGTGCAAGGTTTGGACGTCGGCTCTCCGGTAAAATTTCGCGGCGTGCCGGTGGGCAGAGTCGAGCAAATTTCATTGACCAGCGCGGAATATTCAACGCGGCGCCAGTATGTCCTGGTACGCGTGGCCATATCGTCCAATATGTTTCAATTCCCCGTCAACGATCCTAATAGTCCGGCGCTCAAAAACGAGCTCGATCGCGGATTTCGCATTCGACTGGCGCCGCAAGGATTGACCGGAGTCGCCTATCTGGAGGCGGACTACCTTGATCCGGAACGCAACCCGCCATTGGAGATTGATTGGAAACCTTATTATCCATACATCCCCTCGACGAGAAGCCGGATCACTCAACTGAGTGAAGCGGTAGAGCGCATTTTGCAAAATTTTGGCGACCTCAATCTTGCTGAGCTCTCAGGCAGTATCGAGAAGTCACTGGCGGCCATGACGAAGCTCGCAGATAGTGCCCAGCTGGATAAAATCGGGGCGCAGGCCAACGCCCTCTTGACCGAACTGCGAGAGACCAACAAGCACGTGAATACGCTGGTGAGCAGCCCGGACATCAAATCCGCAATGGCAGACGCTTCCGTAACCGCGGGCCGGGCGCGACAGCTTGTCGAGCGCGCTGAAAAGCCCGTTAACCAGATGCTCACGGATCTGCCGCAAGTCGCGGAGAGCCTAAATCGAATGGTCAAGCGGTTGGATTCGGTTTCAAGCGATCTGCCCGAAACGAGCACGCAATTGCGTCAAACGCTACAGCGGTTGAATCGCCTGGTCGCCAGCCAACAGCGGGAAATCGAAAAGACCATGGAAAATCTTCGTGGCATCTCAGACAACATGAAAGAGATCACTGACAATTCCAAGAAATATCCCTCCCAAGTTCTCTTCGGCGCGCCGCCGCCGCCTTCCAAGGTCATGCAAAAATGAATCGACTCCACGGCCTCATCGCGCGCGCTGCTTTGCTGCTGTTCATTTTGTCCGCCGGCTGCGTCAGCCTGGAGCGGAGTTATCCCGAGAAGCGCTATTTCGTCGTCGAGCTGGGTGAAAACATGCAACAATCGAACCCGGTCGGCGAAAAAACTCTGCTGGTTTCAGGTCTGCGGATCTCACCGCGCTACGCCGACAAAAGCTTTGTTTACCGCACCTCGGAGGCGGGCTACGAGTCCGATTTCTACAATCAATTTCTCACCTCCCCGGAAACGATGCTCAGCGAAGAAGTTCGGAAAGGCCTCGCCGCCTCGACGGCCTTCAAATACGTCGTTGGACCGTCGAGCCAATTACAGCCGAATTATGTTTTGGAGGGCTCGGTCAACGCGCTTTACGGCGACTTTCGAAATCTAGATAAGCCTGCCGCTGTGCTCGAGATCGAATTCTTCTTGCACAACGAAGACAGCGCCAACCCCGGTATCGTCCTGCAAAAACGCTATATGAAAGCAGTGTCATTGAGCGGCAGATCGCCGGAGGCACTGGTCAAGGGCTGGAGCCAGGCGCTCGGCGCCGTTCTCACCGAACTGAACACCGACCTGCAAAAAGTTAAATCCTAGGCGAGGTCGATTTTACTCTGCAGGCTTCACGCGGCAAAGATAGGAGCGGTGTGGTAGCGAGCCGCTCACAGGATCGGCGAGGTCGGTGCCGATGAGCGTAGCGGGGTTGGCGCCGCTGGATTCGTAGGGATTATAACCGGACAAATCCAATTCCTTACAGTCTTGCCACCAGCCATGTTGGCAGCAGACCACGCCGGGGATGATGTTGGTCGTCACGCGCGCCTTCACTTTGATTGCGCCGCGCGGACTTTCGAGGATCATCCACTTTTTATTCGTAACGCCATAGCGAAGCGCGGTTTCAGGATGAATATCGGCAGTCGGTTCCGGCGCTGCTTTGCGCAAGCTTGGCAGCGCGCGCTGTTGGCTGTGGACAAAAGTCGTGACCTTAGAGTTAGTCAGCACGAGCGGAAATTCTGCTGCGATCTCCGGGCGGCTAATAGGGCTGACGGCGGGTTCGACATACTCCGGCATGGCGGGATAGCCATTCGCCGCGAAAACATGTGAGTAGAGCTCAACTTTCTTCGACGAGGTCGCAAAACCGCGCAGGGCGGCGTCCTTATTTAGTTTTGCGTGTTTCTCGTAGGTCGGTTCGGCCGGCAGCGAGATGCCACCGGGCGAATTCTTGAGCTGCTCCAAAGTGATGCCGCTCGGCTTCAGTTCGTAAGCGTAGGCGGCGTCGACGTCGCCGTTCCAGAACTTGTCGGTGAAACCCAACCGCTTCGCCAGCTCAAAAATAATCCAAGTATCGGAACGGCGCTCGGCGAGGGGTTCCACCGCCGCAGGACGATACTGCAAGTGAGTTTTCCCGTTCCGGCGATGTTCGAAGACAGGCGTGAGGTTCGACATCTCGAGAAAACTTGCCGCCGGCAACACGTAATCACACTGCTCGGCGGTGGGGGTCATAAAAAGATCTGCCGCCACGGCCAACTCCAGGGCCTTCAGCGCTTCGCGTCCGCGCCGAGGATCAGCATTGGACATGATCATGTTCGAGCCGAAATTCAACAGAGCTTTAACCGGATATGGACGTTCTTCGAGGATCGCAGTGAAGACATCATAAGCTGTACAATTTCCCGGCTTGGCCGGCGGGCCGAGTGGTTTGCGCTCGCGGCCGATACGCAGGGCGGCGGCTTCCTTCGAGAGAAATTGTTTGCCGTCGACTTCATTCACCGGAATCTTCGGGAAAATCATGTTACCGCCTTGGCGATCAAAGTCGCCGAGGAGCCCATAGAGCGAGGCGATGGCGCGGCTTGTTTGCGTGGCGTTGGTATGTTGGCCAAGGCCGTTCCACATGTACATGCTGACCGGTCGATTGTGCGCTAGGAGCAAAGCCGTTTTCCAAACTTTTTCCGCCGGCACCCAATGAATCTTCTCGGATCGCTCCGGAGCGAACGGCGCGGCGATTTCACCGAGCCGCTCGAAAACCGGCTTGCACAGTATTTCCTTGCCGTCTTTGCTCTTGATCGAATGCATGCGGAATAGCGCGGGCTTTACGCCGTCACGCTCATAGCCGGCGGTCACCGGATCGTAAATGGCCGGTTGATCGCTAACTTCATCCCACACGACGTAGCGGTCGGCTGCGCCTTTCGAAGAAAGATCGCCTTCGCTGACAATGTGATTCGTTTCGGTATTCAATAAAAGAGTTCCGTTGGTCCACTGGCGCGCGAACTCGGCGTCGTACCAACTTTCCTCCATCAAGCAATGAATCAGCGCCAACGCCAGCGCGCCGTCTGAGCCAGGCCGAGGTTGGAGAAGGATGTCCGCCTGCGCGCCGATGCCAATGCGACGCGGGTCAATCACGACGGTTTTCATGCCGCGCGAGCGCGCCTGGACAATGTCGTGCGCGAGCACGAGAGAAGTCGAGCTCGGATTGTGGCCCCAGAGTAGAAAGCTCTTGCTGTGCTCAAGGTCTGGCGTCGGCAAGTTCGAGCCGAAAGTGTAACTGAACCCAGTATCTTTGTGCCAGTTGCAGACGTGAGTCGTCGACACCCAGTTCGGGCTTCCAATTAAGTAGAGTAAACGGCCGAGCCAGCGTTCGGCGTCGTCGACGGACGTGCCGCTTTTGGTCCCTTTAGCCAGGGCAATCGACTTGGCGCCGTAGCGATCGCGAATGTCGAGAATCCGCCGCGCGATATCGCCGAGCGCTTCGTCCCAACTGACTCTCTGCCACCCGGGATCGGGATCGCCTTTCGGCCGCGTGCGCTTTAGTGGATAGTCGAGACGATCGGGATTGTAGACAAGCTCCGGCGCGGCTTTGCCTTTGATGCACATGACGCCGCCGTTGGGATGATCGTGATCGGGATCAAGGCGAGTGACGTGGCCGTTCTCTACCGTCGCTATGGTTGCGCAGTGGGCCGTACACAGCGCGCAGTAGCCGCGCACGCTGTGGGATCTTCGAGCGAGGTCAGCCATCGGAGCCGACAGAAAGATACTCTAAACTCGAATTGCTTTCTACTCCAGGCTCAGCTGGGAAAGATCTGGCTAGAAAGCAGGCAGAGGGAGTGCCTTTCCTTTACTCTGCCGTCGCAGCATTGTTTTTTAAGGTTGAAGCGCGCGCTATGGGCCACCGGGCTGAATATGTAGATTTCTTGTTAATTTTGGCCAACGGAAGCTTTGCGGTGCGTCATTTCTTCATCGGAGCTCGGTTCTCTTAGATAGTTAAATACGGCCGAAGCTCAAGCGGGCTACGCTGGTAGCGTACCTAAAAAGATACCGGTTCTTGCTTTCCGACCACAGCTATTTAATCTGCTTCGAGAGATTATCCCGCGAAATCATTGGGTCGCTTGAAGCAGCTGCATGCTTTGAGACCTGGCACGCCGGTTGCTGTCAGGAGAGGATAAGCGGTCCTTGACAGCCTGGGTGACCGTGAGATAAAAACCGGGCTTCAAGAACCTGCTGGCCGATATTGGGTCGGGGAACATCTTCGAATGGAATTCTTTGAGCCTGATCGGTGTTGCGCCGGTCGGGCTTTCGTTCTGTAGGGCGAGTCGAGGCTAGGAAGAGGATCGTCGTGAAGGGAAAAGAAAATTCATGGAGGAAAACGGCAGTCTCGATGTGTATTTTTTTGAAGGATTAGGATCAGATGCCGTGACCACGGTGGTGACTCCACGGGAATCCTAAGTCTAAAGTGAAGAGGTGAAATCCCATGCCGAACGACACGGACTTTCAATCCTTGCTTGCGGTGATAAGGAGTTGCTTTCAACAGCTGCAGGAGAGGCTAGAACAAGTGGTGGACACCGCCGCAGCTGCGGGCGGCAGGAGTGGCCAGGCTGATGGAAAAAAGATGATCCCTGGGGGCATAACGCTGGAGGACTTCGTAAAGATAAGAGAGATTCTGCGTAAGATCCTAGATGAGACAGGCGCAGAGATAGTCAATATGCGTCTCAACAAGACGGGTAAAGCAAACGCGGCTCCTGTCTTTGTGGGATGGGTTGAGAATGAACGGGTAAAGAACTTAAGACTTCAGAGGAACGAGCCAGATCCAGGATTCTCGCGCTTAGGGGATACAGTTGCAGCTAACGAATACGAAAAAACGCTCAACCAAACAGTTGAGGACCAGAAACCAGCGATCCTTGACCGAGATTGGTGCAAGAGTCTTGATGAAAAAAGTCCAGAACAAAAAGCTCTAGTCCCAAGGGCAGGGGTGATGTACCAAAAGCTAATTGGGATTGTAGTTGATCAACGAGGGGTGCGTCATTGCGTAGGTACATTGAATTTTGGCTTTAGGAAGCCCACTGATGCTCAAAAGTCTAATGTTGAAAGGGTAATAAAAGATTTGGCCCAAGGGGAGAACTCTGAGCTCAGCAAGTATCTTAAAGAAGAATTCAATTTTGAATTTGGGGGCCCGACCTTAAAATAATGCCACGCACGAAGGAGCACGGAGTGGATACAAAGGGCTCCTCGATGGAGAGCCCGCCGACAAAAAGACAAACACTTGGTCGGACCCGTCAACTCTCGGCCCTGCTCGCAATCGCAGAAACCGCAAGCCAGTCCCTCGATACCGATAAGATCCTCAACGACACTCTAGATAAATCGTTGGAGATCCTGCATTTCCATGTGGGCTATATTCGCACTCTAGACCCCGGAACAGAAAATCTCGTTCTCCGCACAGCCCGAGGCTTCTCCTCGGCCGAATCTCTTCCCAACGTCGTTCCTCTCCACTCACCTCCTTATGGTCTCGTATCGACGATTGTGTTTGAAACTCGGGAGCCTTATGTCTCTACCGATATTCAGAAAGACCCAAATTTCAAGGCTCGAACTATGCAGCGAGAAGGGTTAGTTTCTGTAATTGTCGTTCCTATCATGTCCAAAAAGCGCATCTTAGGGATCATGACGACAGGGAGCCGCAAGTTCCATAAGTTCTCCAAGGAAGAGATTAGTCTCTTAGAGGCTTTTGGTGCTCAGCTTGGCGCGGCGTTAGAGAATGCCCAGCTGTACGGGGAAGTTAATAAAAGCAGAGCCTTTATTGAAAACCTCGTAGAGAATGCCGGTGATGCGGTCATCTCCACTGACGTGGCAGATCAGATCCTCACATGGAACCGTGCAGCCGAAGTTATCTTTGGTTACAACAAGGAGGAAGCGATAGGGCAGAGTCTAGCGATCCTGCTTCTGGTAAATCGCCCAGGAGAGCTAGAGGACATAAAAAATAAGGTGCGACTCACAGGACTGCTCCGCAACCTAGAGGTTCGCAGGAAAAGGAAAGATGGAACTATCATCGACGTGGCCCTTGCCATTTCGCCCATCAAAGACAAGGGTGATAACATCATCGGCTTTCTCCATTTAGCCAAGGACATCACCGAGAAAAAGCGCTATGAGCGCAGGTTAAGAGAGCTCGATAAGATCAAGTCGGACTTCGTTTCGAACGTTTCCCACGAGCTGAGAACACCCCTTACTGCCATCAAAGGTTCCGTGGACAACATGCTTGATGGGATTACAGGTCCACTGAGCGACAAACAGGGCCGTTATCTCACGCGGATTAAATCTAATGCCGATCGTCTTACGCGGCTCATCAACAATATCCTGGATGTCTCAAGAATCGAAGCGGGAAGAATCGATCTCAAGCCAGCCAACTTTTCTGTGGTGCCACTCGCCAAAGAGGTTGCAGAAGTCCTTCGCAATCTGGCAGCAGAAAAGCTCATCAGTCTCGAGGTGACCTCTCCTGATGACGGCGTTGATGCCTGGGCGGATCGGGATAAGGTCACTCAGGTACTGATGAACCTTATCGGTAATGCGGTCAAGTTTACCCCGGAATATGGCAAGGTGATTGTAGCCGTTGAGCGGAACGGCAATAACTGGGTGCAGGTCTCTGTTGCAGACACCGGACCGGGTATTCTCCCGGAAGAGACAAATAAGATCTTTGCAAAGTTCTATCAGATCGCCCAGGTAGGTAACCAGAAAACCAAGGGAACAGGGCTTGGCCTGGCTATCTCTAAGGCCCTTGTGGAGATGCATGGGGGAAAGCTCTGGGTCGAAAGTGAAGTCGGTAGAGGATGTACCTTTTCTTTTACCTTGCCGGTACAGCAGCCCTTTAAGCTTGAAGTGCCCGTCAATTGAGGGGGGATGGGTTATGAGACTCAAGGTCCTCGTTGTCGATGATGAAGAAGACATTGTCGAGGTGATTCAGGATCGCCTGGAAGCCTATGGATTCACGGTGGCGGTCGCTGGCACTGGCTTGGAGGCATTGAAGAAACTCTCGACGGAAAAATTCGACGGGGTCTTCCTGGATGTTAAAATGCCGGAGATGGGCGGGATTGAAGCCCTAGAGGAAATTCGCAAAACGGACAAGAAGCTCCCCATCATAATCATCACCTCATCTTCCACCCGAGAGGCCGCCATTGAAGCTATTGCCAAAGGGGCCAATGAATACGTTCTTAAGCCCTTTGAGTGGGAAGAGCTGAAAGCCAAAATCGAGGCGGTCTACAAAATCACCATGTAGCGATCTTCATGGCAGCTTTACATGGTACCATCCTGGTCGTCGACGATGACCCGGACATACGGGAGGTTTTGAGAGATCGCCTGGAGTCCCTCGGTTACGAAGTATTGACGGCGTCTAACGGCAAAGACGCTCTAGAATCCATCAACAAGCAGAGTCCCCAAATGGTCCTCCTCGACATCGAGATGCCTGAGATGAACGGGCTTGAGGTACTGAAGGAAGTTCGCAGCAGACAAATGGATTTAACTGTAGTGATGATCACCGCGTATGGCACGATCGAACGGGCCGTTGAGGCGATGAAGGAAGGGGCCTATGACTTTATCCCCAAACCGTTCGAGCCCGACCATATTGAACTTGTCGTCAAAAAGGCCCTGGAGCGGGAGAGCCTCAAGAGAGGCTTTGAGATTCTTTCCGAAGAAGTAGGTGAGCGCCACCGTATCGTCATGGGCAAAAGCCCCAAGATGAACCAAGCGGTGGACACTGCTAAGAAAGCAGCCCGCAGTGGTTCGACCGTGTTGCTTCTAGGCGAAAGCGGAACCGGAAAGGAGATTTTCGCTCGCGCTATCCACTGCTGGAGCGAGCGGATGAACAAACCTTTTATTGCGATTAACTGTGTAGGGCTTTCAAGAGAACTCCTGGAGAGCGAACTGTTTGGCCATGAAAGGGGCGCATTTACTGGAGCCCATGAACTTAAGAAAGGTAAGATGGAATTAGGCCATGGCGGAACTATTTTTTTAGATGAAGTCGGGGATATCTCCCCCGAAGTTCAAACCAAGCTTCTCCGGTTTCTCCAGGAGCGCGAGTTTGAGCGAGTGGGAGGAGCCAAGCCAATCCGGGTCGATGTGAGAATCATTGCCGCCACCAATCGAAACTTGGAGGCAGCAGTGAAGGAGGGTCGCTTTCGCGAAGATCTTTACCATCGTTTGAATGTCATTCCGATTACGCTTCCGCCCCTAAGAGAGAGGAAAGATGATATTCCCGTGCTGGCGAATTATTTTTTGCGCCGCGTGTCTGCGGAGGCAAAAAAAAATTTCGCAGCCATCACCCAAGAAGCTTTGGATAAACTCCTAGCTTATAGTTGGCCGGGAAACGTTCGCGAGCTCGCTAACGTTATTGAGAGGGGAGTAGTCCTCAGCCAAGGTCCTAAACTCACATTAAATGATTTTCCTCCAAGAAGCCTCGCCAATGAACCTGGGACCGAATCCGAGAGTTTGTCCTACCGGGATGCGTTAGACGCTTTCAAGAAGCAATTAATCCTCCGAACACTTGGCCAGACAAAAGGAAATCGCGCCGCCGCGGCCAGGGCCCTAGGGCTTCAGAGAACCTATCTGTCGAGGCTGATCAAGAGCCTGCGGGTCGACTGAACCATTTTCGCACGCAGCGTATCCTTAAAGATATCTTCCACGTTTTCCTAAAGCCCGGATTTGAATTCGACTGCCAGTATTCTCGTGCTGGATTAACGCCTTGCTTTAGATCGGCTGCCGTTTTGTGGGTTGGCACGATGCCTGCTCTAGGCATGTAGTGACGGGCACTACCAAAGCATGAGCGCGCCAATGATCCTTAACGAGAAAAGTCAGGAGGACAAGATGAAAGGCTTAGCCACAGCGACCAATAGTCTCGAGGTAAATCCCTTCGGATCCTTACAAGATTGGAATCGGCACTTGATTGCAAAAGTCGGTCAGCAGGTAGCTCTCATTGAGCGTATGAACCGTCTTAAACGTTTTCTTCCAACCCAAATCGCCGAGACCATTCTCAACAGCGATGACGCCAATCTGTTTGAAAGCCACCGGCGTGAGATCACTGCCGTATTCTTGGACTTGCGTGGGTTTACGGCGTTCTCGGACAGTGCTGAACCTGAGGAGGTCATGGCACTACTTAAAAACTATCACGGAGAGATGGGCAAGCTGATCTTAAAATTCAACGGAACCCTGGAGCATTTTGCTGGGGACGGAATGATGGTTTTCTTCAATGATCCGATACCCTGCGAGGATCACGCAGAGAAAGCTGTGTGCATGGGTCTGGAGATGCGCGATAAAGCAAAAGAGCTGCGCACGGGATGGCTTAAAAATGGTTGCGACCTGGATTTAGGGATAGGTGTTGCAGCTGGATACGCGGTTGTCGGTAACATCGGCTTTGAAGGTCGCATGGACTATGCAGCCGTGGGCAACGTAACCAACCTCGCCGCCCGCCTTTGCGGAGCGGCCAAAGGCGGTCAGATTCTTACTAATCAGAGGACGCTGAGTAAAATTGAAAACTTGGTGGAGACCGAGCCGCTGGAAGAGCTGCACCTAAAGGGCTTTGTCCGTCCGGTACGCGCGTTTAATATCGTCAATCTCAAACCGAATGGAGACAGCAGAGAACGCGGTTGTTAAGGTCACCGGATATGTCTGGTTCAAATCGTTCAAACAGTTCAAGCCGTTCAAAACGGTTCCTGTCGTTCAAAAGTTCAAACTCGTGATGGATGATCGTTTCAATCCAGCTCGAGACGGTTCGGTTTACCGACAAACCCTGGGCCGAAGCCGGCTTCGTTGGCCGCCCAGGCGCCGGCGACCCGCCCGCTGAAGACCGATGGGCCGAGCATGGTTCCTTCCAAACCGGCTTTGCCGTTAATATGACCTCCGGCCATGCCGGCGACTTCGCCCGCGGCGTAAAGTCCGGGAATCGGTTCGAAGTATTTGTTCAGCACGCGGCAGCGAAGGTCGGTCTTCACACCGCCAAAGTTTTTGCGCGCCAGCGGAAAAATCTGAATCGCATAGTAGGGCGGCGTGTCGAACTTTTTCGAGCCTTTGAGGGACTTGCCGAACTTCGGCTCCTTGTCGAGCCCTGCGTTGAAGCATTTGTTGTATTCTTCTATCTCCGCGACAAAGTTTTTGACGTCTTCCACGCCGGTTTTCTCGCCTAACTCTTCGAGCGTGTTGCCTTGTTTGATGTACGGCGAATTTTCCAAAAGCTCTTGAACCTTGGTGCGATCGATGACGTCGCCCCGGCGGTAATAAGGATCGGCGACGTCGATCTTCGCCAACATCGGCGTGTCGGCGATAGCCCACCCATGCGGCGGGTTCTGTGCCAGCAGCGCCGGAGTAGCCGAGGCCCCGCCGGTCATCGATTCGTTATGAAATCGTCGACCCTGTTGGTTAAACCAGACGTAGCCGGGAACCTGGCGGAAAACCAAGCCGCGTCGCTGTTGCGGATCGCGGTAATCCGGCGTGGCGTAAACGTAAAACCAGATGTGCTCCATGTGAGTGAAATAGCCGCCGAGCTCCTTGATCATCTTGTGGCCGGTTCCCTTGGCGCCGAGACCTGAGCCTTCCATCACTTTGAATTTTTTAAACTCGGGCCGATGCTCCAAGACCATGTCGAGATTTGAGTTAAAGCCGCCGGTAGCAACGACGGCGGCTTTGGCATGAATCTCGAAGATCTCGTTATTTCTCGTCGCCGTAACCCCAGCGACTCGGCCACTTTGAGTGAGGAGCTTACCGGCGTCGGTGGAGGTCATAATCGTGATATTCGGTAGCGACTGAGCGGTCTTGATCAGCGCAGTCATCAAGCCGAGGCCATTATTATCCGGGCGATGCCAGCGGTGCACGCGGTTGCCTTCCTGGAACTTCATATCGACCCATTTTGCGCCGCAACTTTCAGCCCAGTGATAGAGGTCGTGCAGAGTGTGTTCGAGATAGAACCGCGCCCACACCTCATCGGCGGCGCCACCGCCCCACTTCACCCAATCTTCGAAGGCCATGTCCGGTGTGTCCTCGATGCCTTGGGACTTCTGCAACGGCGTACCGACGATGCAGCAGCCACCGCCGGAAATTGCGGCGGTCCCACCACATTCGCCCGCTTGTTCCAGAACGATGGCTTTGCCGCCCGCGCGAGCGACTTCGATAGCCGCGGGAATCCCTGCGCCTCCCCCGCCTATGATCACAACATCGGTTTGAATGCCTGAATCGGCCATCGGACGCTCCTTGGCTTGTCAATTTGATTTAGACGATTATCACCGTTGTCGTGATTCGGTCAAATCGAACGCTCTAAGATAGCCGTAGTAGGCTCGGGTTGGTTCCCACTTTGCTGATGACTTCGGTTCTTTTGGCAAGGAAGCAAAAACAGAAAAAAAATGTAAGGCATATGTATGCGACATCAACGCGAAGCTAGCTTAACTCCCTGCGTATCTTCGAATCAGGCGAACGAGATCTTGCAGCGCTTTAACCTCGTCGGTTTCCTTGTCGGAGATCTTGACCCCTAACTCTTCCTCCAGCGCCATTACCAGTTCGACAACATCCAAGGAGTCGAAATCTTTGGCAAGTGACCTCTCAAGGGTAATTCGTTCCGGCTCCAGGTGATAGGAGAACACAGGACGATTGCGGAGCCTGTGCAGGATAGCACCGCACTGCATGCACAGGCGGCGCCCCGTGGCTCGAAAAACTCAGCGACCCCCGGATTACCGCAGACTGGACAAGATAGCTGGTCAGCATGGCAAAATTTTTCCATCATGGACAAGTTTTTACAACCGTTTAGCATATGTCTCGCTGGGTCGTTGATCGTCCCAATCAGCCAGAGATTCAGTTACGTCACGGACTTTCATCAAGAGATTTCGATTGATTGTCCAGTCGTTTCGGGATTCTAACGCTTATCAATCGCGGGTTTTACATCGTTTTTGGATTACAATCTCGCCGAGATTTGGTAAAATCACTCACCCCAGATCTCGCTTCCACGCTTTAACCGATCTGGGCGTTTTCATGACACAGGGTTTAGAAATTTGAATAGTGGTCTGTGCGCGCATGGCAGACATTTTCATAAGCTACGCGAACGAAGATAAAGAAACCGCGGCCCGGCTCGCGGGGTTCCTTGAATCTATCGGGTGGAGCGTCTGGTGGGATCGGCGCATTCCTGCGGGACGTACCTGGCGTTCTGTACTCCAGGAGGCCCTCAAGGACATGCGTTGCATGATCGCCCTCTGGTCGCGAGATTCAGTGGAAAGTCCCTGGGTGGCCGAGGAGGCCGAGGAAGCGCGCAAGTTAGGCAAAACCCTTGTGCCGATCCTCATTCAACGGGTTGAACCGCCAATCGGCTTTCGCACAATTCAAGCCGCCGATCTCGTAAACTGGGACGGATCACGCGATGATCCGGCCGCAAAGATGTTGATCGCCGATTTAGAATCTCTGCTCGGTGCACCGTCTGCTAAAGTCTCTGAGCGACGCGAGGTTGTCGCAAGGAGTGAAATTGGGCCTCGGCCAGCGATTTTTCGGAGGCTCAAAGGCCATACGTTATTAGCTGCCTTTGCAGGCGTAGCCATCGTCTCGCTTGTGGTAGGGTGGCAAATTTGGACAAGTCAAGAGCGGGACAATCGAGCGCCGCGTCCACCGGCACAAGACGATAACATCAAGAAGTTTACCGCGCCGCGACTGATAGGTCTGGCGGTTAGCGGAGAACGGAAAGAGATTAAACCTTCAGAAACGGTCAAATTGAGAGTAATGGCAAACTTCGCAGACGGAACCCAAAATGATGTCAATGACGGCATCGAATGGACAAGCAGCGACCCGCGGGTTGCGACTGTGAGCGAGCAGGGAGAAGTAAAGGGGTTGCAGGCGGGGGCGACAAGTATAAGCGCGAAAATCGGTGACGTTGTGAGCTCCGGATGGACTCTTGGCGTCAAAGCGGTTGAGCCGGAAGTCAAGCCGGTCGCCGCACCCAAGTTGATTGCCCTGAGCATCAGCTCGAGCAGGAGTGAATTATTCACTAATGAGAAAATTTTAGTACGGGCAAAAGGCTTATACTCGGATAATAGCGAAAAATTGGTCTCGAACGCAGTTGATTGGGAAACCAGTGATCGAACCATCGCATCAATTGGCGACCAAGGACAACTGCAAACACTACGTCCGGGGAAAGTCGAGATTCTAGCGCGATCGGGTCACCTTCGAAGCAAACCGCTGGCTATCCTCGTCAAAGAGACGCAGACAAAGGCGCAGACTCAAGCTAAGTCGATCAGACCCGTGGAACCACAACCGGCGCCGCCGCCGATTTTATCCGAACAGTCGAAAGCGCCAGTCCTGGGAATTATCACTCGCGCCAAGACTTTTCGCGAGCAGGGAAACTACGCCGCCGCGCTGGCGGAGCTAGACAAGGCCAAAGCCATCGACGCAACGAATGAGGACGTTCGAACGGAAATCGAGCAGACAAAAAGAGCTTGTAACGCTGAAAAAGTCCTGGGTAATAAGCTAACTTGTTGATTCCTAGCGAAGCGACCGGAAACCGAGCGCTAACGTCTTTGTTCCCGTTGGCGCTCTAAGAACTCATCGCGTCGCGCGCGATCATTCTCTTCTTCAAGCTGGTAGCCAACCCATTCTGCGTTTGAGATGAGGGCATCCCAGTCTGTTGGGCGTGCGGCAAGTTGCTTCAGGCAGAGCTGAAGCTGATTACGGATTTTCTGAGCGGGGTCCCAAAATCTTCCCTGGGTCGTATAGGCCACGGTGTAGTCCAACCATTCGCGCAGTCCGTTCAGCGCTGCGGTGAGCTCTTTGCTTGCTTGATTTCTCTGATTTTCACTTGCCTTGATTTGTTTGGTGCCTTCGCTTCGGGTATTCTTGAGCTCGTTAAGGAGAAAAGCGTCAGCGCCTGCATTTTGCAATTGGCTTTCGGTTTCTTTGGTCAAATCGAAGACGACGCCACGCTCCCGCGCCAACGCCGCGACTCTTTTAGGCTCGACGCCTTCGCGTAGCGCGTAGGTGACTTCCTGTAAGTTGAACGCATTGGTTGGCGCTCGCGCCGCGGACGGTCGAAGCAGCGTTAGGCCGAAATATAACCTGGCGACGTAGTCTTCGCTTAAATGGGACAGAGCTTTTTCGAATGCGGACCTGGCTTCGTTGTATCTACCGGAATTATATTGGGCCCGCCCGACGTAAGTCCAAATGCTTTTTCGCGGCGATACCGAATCGCTGACAAAAGTCGCATTACTCCGGGTGACACGTTCGAAATAGGAAAGCGCGTTATCGGGCTCGCCTCTCAAGAGCGCGCGCCTCCCGGTCAAAAAGTCGGTTTGCGATTCCAACGACGCACAAGCCACGGCCCATAGAAGCGCAATTGCGGCAGTCAGGCGTGTAAGTCTCATAGAAAACCCCCATAGGATAAGCGCCGGCCGGTAAAAACACAAGTTTCAAGTTTGTCGTGATTTCGCTGTTCTGAAAAAAGCGCCCAGTGGAAATATTGATTCCAAGCCCATCGAGCTTCATGGCTTGTGATCTATTCTTTTTTTGCGTCGGCTTGTGAGCCACCGATGTCTCTGCTAAGGAAAACTCTGATTTTTTCATCATGCGTTTTTCCCCCACGCCATGGTTAGTCGCTGGCATCGCTTCTGTCGTTCTCGGGCTTTCTCGGGGAATTCATTCATCCTTCGGCGTGTTTAATGTAGCGTTGTTGGATGCGTTCGGCTGGAGCCGAGGAGCGACAGCGGGAATTTTTTCGATCGTGCTCACAGTCGATGCCGTACTCTCTCCCGTCGTCGGTTACCTGCTGGATCGATTCGGTCCAAAGATAATTTCCATTATCGGCTGCCTGGCTCTCGTAATCGGACTCTACCTGAGCAGTCGGGTTACGGATTTATGGCAATTGTACATCTGTTTCGGCTTGATCCTCGCGGTCGGTTTCACCTTCGCCGGCATGGTGCCGCACGTGTTTTTGATCTCCGAATGGTTCTCCTCCAATCGCGCGTCCGCCATCGGCGTAGTGTACGCGGGCACCGGGGTTGGAATCATGCTTCTTGCTCCGCTGAGCGCGTGGCTGATTTCGAGTTACGGCTGGCCCCGAGCTTTTGAGATCTACTCGGTCGGCGTCCTTATAGGGCTCTTGCCGTTGGTTTGGTTGTTCTATCAGCATGGACCCTACGGTGAGCGGCTGCGCGACCGTGTCGAGAGGAAAAAGAATCAGCAACAATGGACGGCGAAACTGGCACTGCAAAGCTTGCAGTTCTGGTTATTGTTTATCGCCCGTATCGCCGCCGCGTCTGGGACGACAGTCATCATCACGCACCAGGTTGCTCACGTGGTTGATGTCGGCTTTAGCAAGCTTTTATCGGCGTCCATCTTTGGGCTTGCCGGCATCACCAGCAGCTTCGGTAGGGTAATATTTGGGTTCATCGCTGATCGGTTATCGAAACAAGCCGCTTACACGCTCAACATCGCGATGACGGTTATCGGCATCGGCGCGCTGATGATCTTGCGCGATCCCAGCCAAGCCTGGTTGCTTTACGTTTACGTGATTTTTTTCGGCATTGGCTTCGGCTCGCGCGCCGTGATTTTTTCGGCCCTCACCGCCGATATATTTTCCGGCAAGGGCTTTGGCTCCATCCTCGGCTACTCGACGGTAGCCGTGGGCGTGGGTGGCGCGCTGGGATCTTACTTGGGCGGCGCCTTTCACGATTGGACCGGCAGCTATTTGGTTTCTTTTTCACTCTCTGCTCTGCTATTGGCTCTCTCCGATGTTTGTATCTGGGTGCTGTCAGTTACCGCGATTGGCAATTATGACAAACGTCTTTGGGCCAGCGAAGAATAGGTTGGTTCAACCGAAGATCTGACGCTCATCTCTAACCTTGAGCGATTTTTAGGAAGCTGGTAGCCTAATCTTTAGCATGAATTTATGGATGCTCGGTTGCGAGAGGGCATAAGTCTATTTAACCAAGGCCGATTTTTCGATTGTCATGAAGTTTTGGAAGGACTTTATTTGGAAACCGATGAAGGCAGCAAGCCGTTTCTTGAAGGGCTGATTCAGCTGGCCGCGGCGTTTCGGATGTTTTGCGACTTCGGCGAAGTCAAAGGGGCGGTGCGAATGATTTATCAAGCGTTGATTCGCTTCGAAAATTATCAGCCGGCGTTTTTGCAGGTCCGCGTGCAAGACCTTTGCCAGGCCGCCGAGGCGTGGGCCAAGGCGGCGGAGCATGCCGAGGCTAAACCTTCGGCTATTAGCATTCCGAAAATCCAGATCCAACGATTCAACTTTTTCCGATGATCGATATTCCGCTCACGGATCGACTCGAGCACTTCCTCAGCGGCACTTGGACGGGCGCTAAACGCATTCAGGGACTGCAAGGCGGCGCGCGTGCCTATGTGCTTGCCCTGGTGGCTGCGAGGGTACGCAGGCCGATTCTAGTCATCACCTCCAGCGCGCGTTACGCCGAAAACCTATTCGACGACCTGGCTTTTTTTCTCGGCGAAGACAGAGGGTTGGCGCCGCTAGGCAAACGGCTACATCTCTTTCCGTCATGGGAAGTGCTGCCGTTTGAAAATCTTTCGCCGCATCCGGACAATATCGCCGGGCGTTTGGAGGGACTTTACAAGCTCGTCGAAGATTCGACACCGATCCTCATCGCAACTCCGGCCGCATTGATGCAGCGGGTGATTCCCAAGGAGGCGCTCAAACAATCGTATCTTTATCTGGTCGCGGGCCAAGATGTATCGCGCGAATCAATCCTCGAGCATTTGTTTCAATGGGGTTATCAAAACGTTCCGTTGGTCGAGGAGCGCGGCGATTTTAGCGCACGCGGCGGGATCGTCGATCTGTTCTCCCCGGGTTATCGTCGACCACTCCGGCTCGAATTCGACGGCGACCGCTTGGAGTCGATGCGCGAATTCAATCCCGCGACACAGCGAACCGAGCAGGTCCAGGACGAAATGTTGATCCTGCCAATGAAGGAATTCTCACTGAAACGCACCGGACTAGAAGAAGCCGTCCGCCGATTGGATCAGCGGGCGGTGGAGTTGGAAGTCGATCGACGGGAAAAAAATAGCCTGCTCGAATCGATGCGCGAGGGGATTCCGTTTCCGGGAATCGAATTTTTGGCTCCGTACTTTTTTTCCCAACTCGTGCCGGTATTTTCTTATCTGCCGGCGGAAACGTTGATTTGGTTGGATGGCGCGGATCGTATCGAAGCGGAAGCCGGACGCTTCAGCCAGCTCGCGTGGGACCGCAACGAGCGCGGCAAGGAAGATCATCGGTTGGTGGCGCGGGTAGAGGCGGAGTATCTGAATGAGGATGAATGGCGCGAGGCGTTACACGCGTTTCCCCAAGTTCACGGTGAGTCCCTCGTGATCATGGCGCCTTCGGAGCGAGCGCAGCAAATGACGCTCACGGTCGAAACTTATCTGACCACCGACGCTCGCCAGGAAACCGCCCTGCACGGGAAAGAGGCCTCGCTCAAGCCGCTGGTCGAGCAATTTAAGACCTGGGAAACGGAAAAGATCATCTTCGTTGCTCCAACCAAGGGCGACGCAACGCGGCTCCGGGAGCTTTTGAGCAATTACGATATTCAATTCACCTTGACCGAAGGGCCAGCGCCGGCAGCCCTCGGGCGGGCGGAATTTACTCGGGGAATCGTCTGCGGCCATCTCACCCAAGGCTTCCGCTTGCCGGAAGCGCATCTCGTTCTCATCACATTTGACGAGATCTTCGGGACGAGAAAGCGTCAGCCAACGACCTCAACGAAAAATTATCCCAGCCATTTCCTGACCAGCCTCAGCGAGCTCAAGCAGGACGATTATGTCGTTCATCTGGATCATGGAATTGGCGTCTATCGTGGTCTCAGGTTTCTCAAAGTTGCCGATGTCGAAGGTGAGTTTTTGCACCTGGAATATGAAGCCGGCGATCGCCTCTACTTGCCCGTCGATCGCATCAATATGGTACAGAAGTATATCGGCGGCGACGGTGCGCAACCATCCCTTGACCGGCTCGGCGGCACGGCGTGGGAGAAAGTTAAGGCGAAGGCGCGCAAATCGATCTTCGCCATGGCCGAGGAGCTTGTGCAGCTATACGCGGTGCGCGAGGCGCGCGCCGGCACCGCCTTTGCGCCACCGGACGCCATGTACAAAGAATTCGAAGCCGCTTTCGAATACGAAGAAACGCCCGATCAGCAGCGTGCCATCGATGAAACCCTTGCGGGCATGCATAGCAAGAAACCGATGGACCGCTTGATCTGCGGCGACGTCGGCTATGGCAAGACTGAAGTCGCCATGCGAGCGGCGTTTCTCGCCGTCGAAGGCGGCAAACAAGTCGCTTTGCTGGCGCCCACGACCATTCTGGCGCAGCAGCATCTACAAACTTTTCGCCATCGCTTCCGCAATCATCCGGTGCGCGTCGAGATGGTGAGTCGCTTTCTGACTACGAAAGAAGTCACTCACGTGCTGCAAGACACGGCTAAAGGGAACGTGGATATCATTATCGGCACACACCGCCTGCTGCAGAAGGACGTGGAATTCAAGGATCTCGGTCTCGTCATCATTGACGAAGAACACCGCTTCGGAGTCGTGCATAAGGAGCGCTTTAAAAAACTCCGGCAGTTGGTTGATGTCTTAAGCCTCACGGCGACGCCGATTCCGCGCACGTTGCACATGTCGCTTGTGGGAATCCGTGACTTGAGCATCATCGAGACGCCGCCGGTCGACCGTCTGGCGATTCAGACCTATGTGACCCGGTATAACGAAAACCTGATTCGAGACGCGATACTGCGCGAGCTGGAGCGCGGTGGGCAAGTCTTCTTTCTGCACAACCGCGTCGAGACCATCGACCGCTTGGCGCAAAGGCTCGCGGATCTGGTTCCGGAAGCGAAGATGGCGATGGCGCATGGGCAGATGCGGCCAAAAGAGCTGGAAAAGGTCATGCTCGATTTTTCCGAGAACAAGACTCAGGTCTTGGTCTGTTCGGCCATTATAGAGTCGGGACTAGATTTTCCCAATGCCAACACGATCATCATCAATCGCGCCGACAAGTTCGGTCTGGCGCAACTCTATCAGCTCCGCGGTCGCGTTGGACGATCGCATCGCCACGCCTACGCATACCTGTTAATTCCTGGCGAGCAAGCGATCACGCCCGACGCGGGAAAGAGATTGCGCGCTCTACAGGAGATCGACGGACTGGGTGGCGGCTTCAAACTCGCGCTGCACGATTTAGAAATCCGTGGGGCCGGCAATTTGCTCGGCGAACAGCAGTCCGGACAGATTACCGCGGTGGGCTTCGAGCTTTATACCGAAATGATGGAAAAGGCGGTGAAGGAACTGAAAGGCGAAGAAGTGGCGCCGGAAGTGGAGCCGGAGATCCGTCTTGGCATTCCGGCTTATTTTCCGGAAACGTATATTCCCGACGTCAATCAACGCTTGTATTTTTACAAGCGTTTGGCGAGCCTGCGCAGTCCGGTAGAGCTCGATGAATTGAAGGGAGAAATTAAAGATCGTTTTGGTCCCTATATTTCGGTCGTCGATAATCTGTTTCTCCTCATGAACCTGCGGCGTGTGTTAAAAGAATTCCTGGTGCAGCAGATCAGTGCGTCCGATGGCAGAGTCTTTTTACTCTTCCATCCCGAATCGCCGGTCAAAGTCGAGAAACTCCTCGAACTGATTCACAAGCAAAAAAATCGCTTCCGCCTTGCGCCTGACGGCCGCTTGTCGTTTTCACCAAAGCACCGCCAATGGCCGGCAGTGATGGACGAAGTTGCGGAACTGCTGCATTCCATCGGTGAGACGGCGGTGCAACAAAATGCTTTTCTCGAACCGGCGCATGGGTAAAGACTGGAGCAAGGAATACTGGAGCGTTGGAGTATGGGCGAAGAAGTACGGTATGAGTCGAAGCACCGCTACGGTATTCCAATGCTCTCAGATCTCAGAGAGGGGTGATTAGCCGAGCGGGCCTAACGTGCGTTCGGCGAGATCAAGTTGTCGCCGGGATTTGGCTTTTAAAATTAAGTATGGTAGCTATCTTAAGTCTTTGTCAATTACGACGAGCCGCGAGGTATATGTTGAGGCAAGTCATAAATAAAAGCTTCCTGCTGGTTTTTCTGCTCGTTTTTCCCCACGGAGTTGCTGCTGCGGTCATTGAACAGTTAATCGCCATTGTCAACGGCGAGCCCTACACTTTGTCGGATGTGAATGGTTACGCAAAGAGCAAAATGGGCCGTGTTTTTCCTAGCGGCGACCTCAATCAGATCAATGCCAACGATCGCGAAGTTTTGGAGCAGTTTATTACTGACAAACTCCTGGAGGCTGAAGTGCGCGACGCCGGCATCGTCATTACCGATGACGACGTCACCCGGTACATCGAGCAGGTCAAGAAGAACAACCGTTTGTCGGATGAGGATCTCAAGGTCGCGCTGGGCAGAGAAGGAGTGACCCTCGCCGCCTACCGGGCATCGGTGAAGTTGGAGATGGAGAAGAGCGAAATTATCGATCGCCAGGTACGGCGAAAGGTCAACATCACTGACGAGGACGTTGAGCGTTATTACAAACTCAACTCAAAGAATTATCGCGGCAATGAGCGGGCCCGCATTCGTCATATTTTGCTGCCGCTCGCGGAAGACGCACCGCCAGAGCGCGTCCAGAGCGCGATGGAGAAGGGCAAGGAATTGTACGAGCGAATCGAGGCCGGCGAGGATTTCGCCGAGCTGGCTCGCGAGTATTCCGAAGGCGCAGGCCGCACTGAGGGTGGCGAAATTGGTTGGGTTAAGAGAGGCACGCTGATTTTGGGAATCGAAGAGGTTGCGTTTCAAAAATTATCGGTCGGTCAGGTGAGCGAACCATTCCGCACCATCATGGGCGTACACATCGTCAAGCTGGAAGGCCGCGAAGGCAACAATGTGTTGCCATTGACGAGTGTCGCCCCGCGAATCAAGGAAGAACTTTCGAAAAAGATCTTAGAGGAACGGTTCGCACAATGGCTCAAGACCGATCTGCGACGGAAACATCGCGTCGATATCAAGGTGGCCAACGTCGTGTTCAAACCGGGAGATTCGAAGGAAGGCACGATGAACTCGTTGATGGCCACTTCTAATAGGACGGCTCGGCGGGAAGAGCGCTCGGTTCTGAGCTATCTAAATCCGTTTTCTTACATCGTCAAGGAGACTCCATTCGAAGACGAAGATGCCAAAAGCCCGCTCAAGGACAAGAGCGTCGTCAGCGTCTTCGGAGTGCCTCTTTTCACAACCGATACGGTTGAAGACGCTCCAGACGTTTTAAATCCGCCGCCAAGTCAATCCGGGAAAGGCGTTTTTTCCACGGTCCTCGATTCATTGAATCCTTTTTCGTCAAAGAAGCCGTAAATCCTCTGTCTCAAATTCGTAAGCGGGATAATCAACCACGTTATCCTTCGGCCAAGCTCCTAGACTCAATGTCGAGTAAACCGATCATCGCCATCACCATGGGCGATCCCGCCGGAATCGGTCCGGAGGTTATTCTCAAGGCACTCGCGGATCCCGTGATCAGAAAGGTTGCGCGGCCGCTGATCTTGGGCGATTGGGGCGTACTGCAGCGCACTCACGGAGGTAAAAAAAAATATCCCAGACTGATTTGTTGGCAGCAAGGTCGACCGCTATTGTCTATGCTGAATCATCCGAGTGCGTTCGTCGTTTATCCGCTTTCTTCGCTGGCGCCAAGAGAGTCCCGCCACGGTATTTCGTCAAAGGCGGGCGGGCATAGCGCGTTCAGCTATATCCGTGTCGCGGCGAAATTGGCGCTGTCGAAAGTCGCGGACGCCATCGCGACCGCGCCGATTAGCAAGAGCAGCTTGATCGATTCGGGCCACGATTATCCTGGCCACACGGAGCTGCTCGCCGAGCTGAGCGGGAACGCCGAATGCCGCATGATGCTAGTCGGCGCGAAACTGCGCGTTGTCCCCGTGACCGGTCATATTCGCTTCACCAAAATCGCGCGCAGTCTCACGCGCGAAAACATTCAGGCCACCGTTGAGCTGACTCACCACAGCCTTAAAAAGTTTTTTGGAATCTCCCGGCCCCGCGTCGCTGTCGCGGCGCTCAATCCGCACGGCGGTGAAGCAGGAATTTTCGGCGTGGAGGAGATCGATCTGATCGCCCCGGCGGTAAAATCGGCGCGGCGCAAGGGCATCGCCGCGTTGGGCCCTTTTCCGGCGGACAGTTTATTTTATCATGCGGCGCGCGGCGACTATGATGCGGTGGTCTGCATGTATCACGATCAGGGCCTGATTCCGCTGAAGCTGTATCATTTCTTCGGCGGCGTGGCTCTGACCTTGGGACTGCCATTTATCCGCACGTCGGTCGATCACGGTACTGCGTATGATATCGCTGGCAGCGGCAAAGCGGACGAGACCAGCATGAAGGAAGCGATTCTCTTGGCGGCGCGGTTAGCGCGCCGTAGCACGGGAAAGAGGAAGCCATGAACCCAGCGGTGTTTCGCGAGTACGACATTCGCGGTTTAGCGGAAAAGGATTTCGACGCGGACTTTGCACTGTTGCTGGGTAAGGTCCATGGCACCGCCATTGCGGAAATGGGTGGCACGAAAGTCGCCGTTGGGCGCGATTGCCGCGCTACGTCCGATCCTTATGCCGAGTCGGTCATCGCCGGATTGCTCGCGGCGGGGCTGCATGTCTATGACATCGGCGTGTGTCCGACACCCTTGCTTTATTTTTCACTGTTTCACCTTGACATCGATGGCGGCATTCAAGTGACGGCGAGCCATAACCCGTCGGAGTACAACGGTTTCAAAATCTGCCTCGGCAAGGACACGCTGCACGGCGAGCAAATCCAAAGAATTCGCCTTCAAATGGAACGTAACGAGTTTCGCGAAAAAGCCGGCGGCAAAGTAGAGCGTTACGAGATTGTGGCGCCGTATCACCGCTATCTGCGCGCCGACGTGCCCCAGTTGGCGCGCCCGCTGAAAGTCGTGGTCGATGCCGGCAGCGGGGTCGGCGGACCCGTGGGCCCGCCGATTTTCAAACAGCTCGGCTGTACGGTATGGGAAATCGCCTGTACGCCGGATGCCGATTTTCCGTTCCACCACCCCGACCCGACCGTGCCGGAAAATTTGACGATGTTGATCGAAAAGGTCAAGCAAGAAGGGGCCGACCTCGGTATCGCCTACGATGGTGACGCCGACCGCATCGGCGCGGTGGACGAAAAGGGCAACATTCTGTGGGGAGATGAATTACTGATATTGTTTTCTCGCGATGTCCTCAAGCGAAATCCGAACTCAATCATTATTTCCGAGGTAAAATGTTCGCAGCGGCTCTACGACGATATCGCGAAAAACGGCGGTAGGCCGATTATGTGGAAGGCAGGCCATTCGCTACTCAAGGCCAAGATGAAAGAGACCCAGGCGCTGCTCGCCGGCGAAATGAGCGGCCATATGTTTTTCAAGGAGCGCTATTTCGGCTACGACGATGCGATTTATGCGTCGCTGCGGTTGGTGGAGATCGTCGCGCAATCGGAAAGACCTTTATCGGCGTTACTTGCCGACTTGCCGAAATGTGTCTCGACACCGGAGCTTCGCGTCGACTGTCCAGATGATAGAAAATTTTTGCTGGCCAAAAAAGCCACCGAATATTTTCGCCGGCACTACGACGTCATCGACATCGACGGTGTGCGGGTGCAGTTTGCTGAGGGGTGGGGACTTATCCGCGCTTCCAACACCCAGCCCGCGCTGGTGCTCCGCTTCGAAGCGAACTCCGAGGCAAAGCTTAAAGAGTATCGCGCCCTGGTCGAAAACAAGCTCGGCGAGCTTGAGAGAGAATAAAACTCACGATGGCGGGGGCGATCGTCATCAGAGGCGCGCGGGTCCATAACCTGAAAAATATCGACCTGGAGATTCCGCGCGATCGGTTGGTTGTTATAACCGGGGTCTCGGGATCGGGCAAATCCTCTCTGGCTTTCGACACGCTCTATGCCGAAGGGCAGCGGCGCTATCTGGAGTCTCTTGCCGCCGACGCCCGGCAGCTGCTCCAACAGATGGAAAAGCCTGACGTCGATACCATCAATGGGCTTTCTCCAACCATTGCTATCCAACAAAACAGTGGATTGGTGACTCCTCGCTCCACTGTTGGCACGATGACCGACATCTATGACTATCTCCGCCTGCTCTTCGCTCGCGTGGGACAGCCGACCTGTGTCGTATGCGGCCGCGAAGTCAGAGCCTACGCCGTCGAGCAAATCGTCGATCAATTGCTCGAGCTGCCGGCGCAAAACCGCATTCTTGTCTTGGCGCCCATTTCAGTCGCACGGCCGAGCGAAGTGAGCGAACGGTTGCGCGAGCTAGCGCGCCAAGGGTTTGCCAGAGTGATGATCAATGGTCGGATGCTTGAGCTGGGCGATGAACTTCATTGCGACGGCGGCGAAGTGGGCCAGCTCGATCTTGTGATCGACCGGCTGGTGTTGCGCGACGGCATCGAGAAACGGCTTGCCGATTCGCTCGAGGTGGCAACGCGTCACGGCGACCAAGTGATCAAGATCCGAGTTCTCGGCGCGAACGAAACCGATGCAGCCGAAGAAAGGGTATTTAGTCAGAGGCTCGTTTGTGTGAACTGTGGCACGGCCATCCCCGAATTGACGCCGAGTCTCTTCTCTTTCAATAGCTCGCAGGGCGCCTGCGCGACGTGCAACGGATTGGGCGTCATTTTTCGCCGCCCAAAGCGGCACAAAAGGAGCCATAATGGTTCGGACGCCGAAATCTGTCCTGATTGCGGCGGCACTCGGCTCAATCGGCAAAGCCGAGCGGTAAGGATCCGGGATCATGATATTGCCCAGGTGGCTGCCAAGCCTATCGTTACAACAATCGATTTTCTCAACGAGCTGCAACTCACGGAAGAACGAAGAATCGTCGGACAAAAAATCGTCGCCGAGATCATCTCCCGGCTCCGCTGCATGGCGCAATTGGGTCTCGACTATTTGAGCTTGGACCGATCGTCGGTGACACTTTCGGGCGGCGAGCTGCAGCGGGTGCGCCTGGCGACGCAGATCGGGTCCGGATTGGCGGGAGTTCTTTACATCCTCGACGAGCCGAGCATCGGCTTGCACCAAAAAGACAATGCACAGCTGGTGGCGTTTCTGAAACAGCTGCGCAATATGGGCAATTCGGTTGTCGTGGTTGAGCACGACCCGGAGACGATCTTGGCGGCGGATTACGTTATCGACATGGGGCCGGGCGCCGGCATTCACGGCGGCCATGTGGTCGCACAAGGGTCGCCATCGGAAATTATTCATGACGGCCGTTCCCTCACCGGCCGCTATTTAGCCCGTGCGCTAAAAATTTCGCCTCCCGTCCAACGCCACATGGGTACAGGAAGGTCCCTTACAATTAAATCTGCCAGTGCCCGTAACCTGAAAAATATTACCGTGGAGATTCCGATCGGTGCCATGACTTGCGTGACCGGCGTTTCCGGTGCCGGTAAGAGCACTCTGGTGATGGAGTTGCTCTACCACGGCGTGGCGCAACGACTACAAAAACTAAGGGTGAACGACCTGGCATTCGCAGATCTTGTCGGCTGGAAAAATTTCGACCGGGTGATCGGCGTTGATCAAACTCCTATCGGCCGCACGCCCCGTTCCAATCCGGCTACCTATACAGGGGTTTATGATCATCTGCGCGATTTTTTCGCTCAATTGCCTGAGGCCCGTTTGCGGGGCTACAAGGCGGAGCGATTTTCGTTCAACGTCAGCGGTGGGCGCTGTGAAGCCTGTGGCGGCGACGGTGTTACCCGGGTTGAAATGTACTTCCTTCCTGAATTGTTCGTAACTTGTGCGGTGTGCAAAGGGCGGCGTTACAATCGCGAAACATTGCAGGTCAAATACAAAGGGTTCAGCATCTCGGACATTCTCGACTCGACCGTAGATCAAGCCTTGGAACTGCTCAACAACATGCCGCTAATATCCGATCGGCTGCGCATTTTGCGCGAGGTTGGACTGGGCTACCTGCGCCTCGGTCAGTCTGCGACGACGCTGTCCGGCGGTGAAGCACAGCGCATCAAGCTCGCCCGTGAGTTGGCACGAAAATCGACTGGAAGATCGCTCTATATGCTCGATGAGCCAACCACGGGACTCCATTTCGACGATGTCAAGAAACTCTTGGAGCTGCTCAACCGTTTAACCGATTTAGGGAACACGATCGTGGTGGTGGAGCATAACCTGGACGTTATTAAATGCGCCGATTATGTAATCGATTTGGGACCGGAGGGCGGCGCTAAGGGCGGCGAAGTGGTTGCCCAGGGAACGCCGGAAGAGATCGCGCAGATGCCCCATTCGATTACCGGCCAGTATCTGAAGCCGCTCCTCGAACCCCGGCCGGTACCTCAATAAGGCATGTTGCCGATCGCAGTTTCTTGTTAAATATCAATGTGTTAATTAATTCACGACGAACGGTTGACTCGGCGGGTAGTTTTGGTTAACTTAATATCAGACTAAATTAGTAGGTTATTTAGTCTCGATTTTGCTATAATTTGAGGCAGCAGTGATGAATGTAAAAATTCCAATCTACCTCGACAATCACGCGACTACGCCCGTCGATCCACGGGTGTTGGCTGCCATGCTACCTTACTTCGCCGATAAATTCGGCAACGCAGCGAGCAAAAGCCACGTGTTCGGTTGGGAAGCTGAAGCCGCCGTCGATGGCGCGCGCGAGCAGATCGCCAAGTCGATCGATGCAGCATCGGCTCGGGAGATTATATTCACCAGTGGCGCCACGGAGTCGGACAATCTCGCGATCAAGGGGGTCGCCGAGGCCAACCGCGATAAGGGTAATCACATTGTGACGTGCGCGACCGAGCACAAGGCGGTCCTGGACAGCTGCAAGGTGTTGGAGAAGCATGGATTTCAGGTTACTTATTTGCCCGTGGATTCACGCGGCGTTATCGATCTAAAACAACTACGCGACGCTTTGACTGACAAAACAATCTTGATTTCGATCATGGCTGCGAATAACGAGATCGGCACAATCCAATCGATAAAAGAGATCGGCGGTTTGGCCAAAGAGAAAGGTATCCTTTTTCATACCGATGCAACCCAAGCGGTCGGCAAGGTTCCGATCAACGTACAGGATATGGGTATTGATCTGCTATCGTTGACGGCTCACAAAATGTACGGCCCTAAGGGAATCGGCGCTCTCTACGTCCGTTCGTCGAAGCCGCGAGTTAGGCTCGCAGCTGTTATCGATGGTGGCGGACACGAGCGCGGTATGAGATCGGGAACTTTAAATGTCCCTGGAATCGTCGGCTTGGGCGCATGTTGCGAGCTTGGGCAAAAAGAAATGAGTGCGGAAGGTGAGCGTCTTACCGCGTTAAGAGAGCGACTGAAAGCCGGCATCCTGAGTCAGCTAGACGAAGTTTACATCAATGGTCATCCGCTACGGCGGCTGCCTGGCAACTTGAATATGAGCTTTGCGTACATCGAAGGCGAGTCGCTGTTGATGGCGCTGAAAGAAATCGCGGTCTCCACCGGGTCGGCCTGTACTTCGGCGAGTCTCGAGCCGTCTTACGTGCTGCAAGCGATTGGCCTGGAAGATGAGTTGGCGCACAGCTCAATTCGCTTTGGTTTGGGCCGCTTTAATACGGAAGACGAGATCGATTATACCGTTCAACGGGTTGTCGAAGAGGTGCGACGGCTGCGAGCCATTTCACCGCTATACAAGGCAAGAATGGTCAAATCGCAAAAGCGGCAGCAGCAGGCGGAGCTTAAACAACAGGAGAGAGTTTCCTAGACGATTGTCGAGGGAGGATTTTAGTGTTTACGGGAGTTAATGTTACCGATCGTGCCGCGGCACGCATCAAAGAATTGATGACTGCCGAGAGCCGGACAGGTCAGGCATTGAGAGTAAAAGTAGTCGGGGGCGGTTGCTCGGGCTTACAGTATAAGGTCGACTTCGATGTTCCCAAACCGACCGATAAAGTCTTCGAGAAAGACGGCGCGAAGGTTTTGGTGGACATGAAGAGCTTGCTTTATCTGAGCGGTACGGAGCTCGACTACAAAGACGAGCTGATGCAATCGGGATTCGTGTTTCAGAATCCGAATGTAAAAAAAGCCTGCGGCTGCGGCGCGTCGTTCACGGTTTGATTAGGAACTTTAAATCATGAAAACAGAAATGAACACGGTCGAGGATCTCACCAGGCGCGAGTACAAGTACGGCTTCTTCACTGATATCGATGCGGACACCGTACCGCCGGGTTTGAATGAAGATGTCATTCGCCTGATTTCGGCCAAGAAAAACGAGCCGGAATTCATGCTTGAGTGGCGACTGAAAGCGTACCGGCATTGGGCCAAACTGGAAAAATCTCAAGCCGAGCCGAAATGGGCAATGGTTCATTATCCGGCCATTGATTATCAAGCGATCCGCTATTATTCGGCGCCGAAATCAAAGGCCGATGCGCCTAAGAGTTTGGCGGAAATCGATCCGGAACTACTCGAGGCTTACGAGAAGTTGGGAATTCCTCTCAAGGAGCAAGAACACCTGGCGGGTGTCGCCGTCGACGCCGTTTTCGACAGCGTATCGGTCGCGACGACGTTTAAAGCAAAGCTGGGTGAACTCGGCATCATCTTCGGCTCTTTTTCGGAGGCCGTGCACAACCATCCGGAACTGGTCCAGAAGTATCTCGGCTCGGTAGTCCCTTACACCGATAATTTTTTCGCCGCGCTCAATTCGGCGGTCTTTAGCGACGGGTCCTTTTGCTACATTCCAAAGGGCGTGCGCTGCCCGATGGAATTGTCGACGTACTTCCGCATCAACGCGGCCGAAACCGGCCAGTTCGAGCGCACCCTGATCATCGCCGACGAAGGAGCGACCGTAAGTTACCTCGAAGGTTGCACGGCGCCGATGCGGGACAAAAACCAGTTGCACGCCGCGGTGGTGGAGCTGATTGCCCATAAAGAGGCTCAGATCAAATACTCGACCGTGCAGAATTGGTATCCTGGCGATGCCGAAGGCAAGGGCGGTATCTACAATTTCGTGACCAAGCGCGGCAAGTGTCTCGGCGCGCGGTCGAAGATTTCCTGGACCCAGGTTGAAACGGGTTCGGCGATTACATGGAAGTATCCAAGCTGCATTCTGCAGGGCGACGATTCCGTCGGCGAGTTTTACTCCGTGGCGCTGACGAATAATTATCAGCAGGCCGATACCGGAACCAAGATGATTCATATGGGCAAAAACACCAAGAGCACGATCATCTCCAAGGGCATTTCCGCTGGCCATGGGCAAAACACCTATCGTGGACTGGTTAAGATCATGAAGGGTGCCAGCGGCGCCCGGAACTATTCGCAATGCGATTCGTTATTGTTGGGCGACAAGTGTGGGGCGCACACTTTCCCCTATTTAGAGGTCCTGAACAACGCTTCACAGGTCGAGCATGAGGCGTCGACGTCGAAGATTGGCGAGGATCAGCTTTTCTACTGCCGGCAGCGCGGCATCTCGACGGAAGACGCGGTCAACATGATTGTCAACGGTTTTTGCAGACAGGTGTTCAAAGAATTACCGATGGAATTTGCTGTCGAGGCGCAAAAGCTTTTGGGTTTGAGCCTGGAGGGAAGTGTCGGCTGAGGTTTCAGGTTCCAGGGGTCGGTTTTCGCGCCGGACGCCGAAGAAATTGCCCTTAGTCATTTGAAAGGTTAACCCTACGAGAAGCATTTATGGCCGGGGAAATTTACTTCGATAACAACGCGACCACTCGGGTGCTGCCCGAGGTTGCGGAAGTCATGCTGCCGTTTCTCACGGAGCATTACGGCAATCCGTCGAGCATTCACCGTTTCGGCAGCCAAGTTGGTCAGAGAATCGCTGACGCGCGGGCGCAGGTTGCCAAGCTCATTGGCGCCGCCGATCCAGTGGAAGTCCTTTTCACCAGCTGCGGTACCGAAGGCGACAACGCAGCTATTCGCGGCATGTTGGAAGCGCGGCCGGAAAAGCGTCACATTGTGACGACGCAAGTCGAGCACCCGGCAGTGCTCGGTCTATGTCAGCATTTAGAAAAAAAAGGTTATCGCGTAACTTGGTTAGGGGTCGATCAGGACGGCGCGCTCGATTTGGAAGAGTTGCGTGCTGCGTTATCCGACGACACGGCACTGGTGTCGATCATGTGGGCGAACAACGAAACCGGAGTGATTTTTCCGGTCGCGGAAATCGGCGCGATCGTCAGATCCAAAGGCATCCCGTTTCACGTCGATGGCGTACAAGCGGCGGGTAAACTGGCGATCCAAGTAAGGGATTTGCCAGTCGATTTGTTGACGATTTCGGGTCACAAGTTCCACGCTCCCAAAGGTGTCGGCGCATTGTACGTGCGCCGCGGCATCAGCTTCCCACCGTTTATGATCGGCGGGCACCAGGAGCGCAACCGGCGCGCCGGAACAGAGAATGTCGCCGCGATTATCGGCATGGGCAGGGCCGCGGAAATCGCGCTTGGCCGGTTGGCAGAGGATGCCAATAAGATGAAAAAGCTGCGCGATCAGCTGGAAACATTATTGCTCGATTCTTGTCCAGATAGCCGCGTGAACGGCCAGCGCCAGAATCGGCTGCCGAATACGTTGAACATCAGTTTTCGCTATTTGGAAGGCGAATCGATTCTCGTGCTCTTGGATCAGCAGGGTATCTGCGCATCCACGGGCTCTGCCTGTACGGCGGGATCCTCAGAGCCTTCCCATGTGCTGCGGGCGATGAAAGTGCCGGCCGATTGGCTTCAGGGCGCGGTCCGCTTCAGTTTGAGCCGGTTCAATACCGAAGAAGAAGTCTGTTATGTGAACCAAAAGGCCCCGACAATCGTCCAACGGTTACTGGGTCTTTCCGCATTGGGCAAGTTGGGAAGCCAACAGCACCCCCCAGCCGAACGGGGAGCAGCGACCAGCACCATCGGTGTAAGGGGGTAATGTATTATGGGGCTCATGCAAATTCCTCGGCGGGTCGACTATGGATTACGAGCGGTCATTTACCTTTCCGGCCAAGACCCCGAAAAATGCTGCTCCATTACAGAGATTGCCAAGAATCAGGGCGTACCAAAAAAATTCTTGGAGAAAATTATTCAGGATTTGATTCACGCTGGGCTGATTAGGTCGAAACGGGGTTCTTGCGGCGGTTATGCGCTAGCCCGCGGGGCAGACGCAATCTCGTTTTGCGATGTCATAGAAGCGCTCGAAGGGCCGATCTCGGTCAATGCCTGCATGGACCACGAAGTGGGCTGCGACCAGATTCCACGCTGCACGATGATTGGCGTGTGGAGCGAGGTGCAACAGCGCGTTACCGAGGTTTTGAGCCGCACGACTATAGCGGACTTGCGGCGGCCCGCCTGCAAGGAATTTTTAACGGCATCCTCTTCTCTTTCGAGTGCGGCATGACCGGATTGAACAATCGCACGAGTCAAGCTGGTGACAGGCCGCACCCCAACGGGAGGTGGTTTTTATGAGTTATGACACGGGACTCAGCATGGAAGAGCGGGTGACATCGCTGTTTCAGCCGGACACGCTCCTGCCGGAGCAGTACCTTGAGACATTCCGGCGCAAGCTACATCTGGAGCCGGAGAAGAAACTGATGCTGGCAATTTTGGAAGACGCCATAGCCTGTTTTCAGAAATACATTTTCGCCCGGGACGGCAAGGGTAAAGCGCTTTTCTGCGAGGCCGAGGAGTGGGTGCAAGAAAAAGGCGCTGAGGGAATTTTTTCCTTTGATAGCGTTTGTGAGACGTTGGGTTTTAATCCCGACTATCTTAGACGGGGAATGACCGACTGGAGAAGCAAAGTCTTGGCTGAACATACCCAGGCCAAGGTGTACCAACTCACCCCTCGACGGAGAAAACACAAACGAAGCGTGGCGATTCCCCGCAGGTCAGGACAGCGGCTGCGGCGGGTTGCTAGCCATTAACCGGAATTGAGCGTTTAAACCAACCAAGGCAGTGACAGGTCAACCTGTCACTGCCTTTTTTTGAGCGTTTTCCTTCCCTTGAAAAAAGTCGCGAACGAATTCATAGATTAATCATGGCGAAAAGGAAAAAGGCAGGAAGGAAATCCCGGATCTGGCGGGCGCTCCACACTTCGAGATACCGCATCGGCGAATATGCGCTGCGTGGATCCGTCGGCTTTTTGCCTTATGTTCCATACCGGCTATGGTTGAGTTTTACGTGGTTGATGGCGCGCGTGACGTTCGTGTTGTTGCGGGATTATCGAAAGAGAATGGAAGAGAACGTCACGTTGGTTCTCGCCAAAGAAATCCCCCACGCCAAAGACCGCGCGGCCTTGGTTTGGCGCGCCTGGCTGAACTTTGCGCGTGGCATCCTCGATACCCTCGCAGTGATGCATATGTCGAAACAACGAATCGTTTCGACTGTCACGCTGGAAGGAGAAGAGCACATCAAGCGCGCCCTCGAGAAAGGCAAGGGAGTGCTCGCGCTGAGCGCTCACTTGGGAAGTTTCACGCTGATCGGCGCGCGCCTAGCAGCTGCAGGCTATCCATTCAGCGTCGTCGTGAAGCAGCCACCCGACGAGCGGTTTGCTCGCGTGGGCGATGATTATCGCGCCCAAATTGGCGTTCACACTATCTCGGCTAAGCCGCGCCGCGAAGCTGTGCGCGGTATGCTCAAAGCGTTGCGCGCCAACCGCATCGTTTTAGTTATCGCCGATGAATTTAAGTCCGGCGACGTCATGGTCGACTTTTTTGGACTCAAGGCTCCGGCGCCGCGCGGCCCCGCCACCTTGGCGCTGCGCACGGGCGCGGTCACATTGCCGATGTTCGCGACGAGGCGGGCGGACGATTCGTTGGTTTTGTCAGTCGGCGAGGCCATCGCCCCGGTAGAGCGCGAGAATCTCGAGGAAAGTGTACTCGCAACTACCTCTGTCTACACCTGCCACCTCGAAGCGGCGATTCGCCGATTCCCGGATCAGTGGAACTGGTTCGGGCTGCCGCGGCGGGATGGCAAGTTTTCCCGTGCGCAAATGGCGCGTATGTGGAGAGAATCGAAACAATCTCGTACAGCGCAAAGCACCTTGGACTAAGGAACTTGTTACCTCATGAGCGCTGCGCAGGGGCGGTTTACGACTTCGAATCGAAGCCGGGATTTAAAATGCGCTTTTTCTCAGTTGCTTCCAAGTAACGGATAAACCGGTACTTGTTCTCGATCTCGTCGAGTTTCAGCGGTGGAAGACCTTTCGGTTGGCCGGGTGCCACTTTCACGGCGATTAATGATAGTTGATTTTCTTCCCACGCGCGGCGGAACTCCGAGTGAAACTGTTCCGGCGAGTGGACCCATACGGCGTGCTTAAATCCCGAGCCTTTGGCGAGCGCTACTGCGTCCGAGTTGCGCGAAGCAGTGGCCGTGCCGCCTGAGGCTTCGTATACTTCGTTATCGAACAGCAGATGAATCAGGTTGCCGGGATTCTGCAGCGCAATCGTCGGTAGACCACAAAGATTCATCAGAAAGGCGCCATCGCCATCAATGGCGATGACCTTGCGATGTGGTAAAGCGATGGCGAGACCCGCCGCGATCGACGAAACCAATCCGAGCGTTCGGGTCTTGAGGTTGCCGTCGCTCGGACGCACGGTCCACCACTCACGCGCCGCCCAACCGGTGCACACCGCCAATGCGTCGTCTGCGGCGCTGGCGATAACCTTCAAGTAATCATAGCGCTGGCTCATTTCACACCGAGAATACTTTTAGTGAGAAGGACGGCCACAGGCTTTTTGGAGTCGTCGGCTAAGATCTGCGCGCCGCGCAAAATGTCGTCGATTTCTTCTCTTCTGCGCAGCACGTAGCTGCGAAAGCCCATCGCCTGGATCACCGGTTCAGTGACCGCTCCGAGCGTGGTAAAGCCGCGGTCACCGATGTCACCGGCATAGTAGATTAGCAACAGGATCGGAATTTGAAACTGTAGCGACGTGGTTGTCAACGCGTTGCAGCTGTTTAAGAAACCCGCATTCTGCATGATGATCGCTGTCTTCTTGCCCGCCAGATAAGCTCCGGCGCAGATGCCGATACCTTCTTCCTCGCGGCAGAGCGGGACGTGTTTGAGGTCAGCATCGTTTTCGACAGCGCGGATCAATTCCACCATCTTCTCATCTGGCAAGGTCGCCACGAAATCGACGCCCGCGTTCTTAAGCCCGGCGACAATCGCTGCCGCCGCTTCGATGGCTTCCTGGCTTTTCATTTCCAATTCCAATTTACCCAAGCCGATTCGGCGCCGCGGCATTCTCTAGAAATTTGCCGCGTGCCATTTACGCCATCATCGCTACTGCGAATACGCCAAGCTTGTCAACACTCTTGACAGTAAGTTTGCACCCCCTATATTAAACTTAAAAAATCATGGCTGAAAAGGAAGTTAAAATCAGCGAACAACATGTGTGGGTCGGGGTAGAGGACCAGCATGTTCATCTCGGCCTAACGAATTACATCCAAAGCGCGCCGGGTACGGTGATCTCCTTCGAGCTTCCCGATGTTGGTGACAATATCGAGGAAGGCGAGATTTTCGCCGAAATTGAATCGGTATCCACCGTTCATGAGTTCCTCTCGCCTATTTCGGGTACAGTCCTGGCTGTCAATCTGCAGCTTGACGATCACCCGTCGATTATTAACGAGGATCCTTATAGCGAAGGATGGTTGATCGAAGTCCGTCTAAAAAATAGATCCGAATTCAATGACCTGATGGACATGGATGAGTACTATCATTTCGTCTTTACGGACAAGTCGTAAAGGCTTCGTTCTGATTTTGACTATCTGCCTCGCCCCATTCGTCGGTTTGCCGACGCAAACCGCGCGGTTAGAGCTGCGCGCGGCGGAAATCCAAGACGCCTTTGCCCGGCAGCGGCGGGTGATGGTTGCCCGCGACTTGCGCGGTCGCGGCATCAGGGATGAAAGAGTGTTGGCGGCGATGGGCGCAATCCCTCGGCACTTATTTGTTCCCGAGCGGCAGCGCGCGTCAGCTTATGACGATCGGCCATTATCCATCGGCGAAGGTCAGACCATCTCGCAGCCCTACATCGTCGCATTGATGACAGAATTGTTGGAACTCCGATCGATCGAGAAAGTACTGGAAATTGGCACCGGTTCGGGCTATCAAACTGCGGTCCTCGCCCAGCTTGCGTCCGAAGTGTTTTCTATCGAGATTCGGCCGGCGCTGAGTGAGCGGGCGAAGAAAATTATTGACGACCTTGGCCCAAAAAACGTCTGGCTCAAAATTGGCGACGGTTTTTACGGCTGGGAGGAGCGCGGCCCGTTTGACGCGATCTTGGTGACGGCCGCGGCAGCGAAAATTCCCGAGCCGCTTTCGCGGCAACTGCGGGAAGGTGGACGGTTGGTGATGCCCTTGATCGAAGGTGAACAAAATCAACGACTGATTCGAGCCAGAAAATCGGCGGGCAAGCTTATCATCGAAGATTTTAGCGCGGTGCTTTTCGTGCCCCTGACGGGCGCGGTTGAGAAGCAGAGTCGTTAACGCTCTGGCGGGGCGCGCTGCCAGTCTCCGCGCTCGGAAAGCGGTAGATCACTTCCCCGGGCCTGACCAGGTTGAGCTCCTCGCGCGTCAATTTTTCTAAATAATGATTATCGTTGCGGATGCGCGAGACCCGCTGGCGCAAAGCGTCGTTTTCCTTTTGCAGACGGTAATTCTCGGCGTTGAGCCGGTTTTTTTCGCCGCGCAGGCGCCATAAATGAAGCGCGCCACGCTCGCCGACGATGGTGACCAACGACAGCAAGAGAATGAGCGAGCCGAATACGTATACGGGCCAGCTTCGAGGCAAGCGTAGTTGTAGCGCCATGATCAGAACACGTAGCAATATAACATATTTTATGCTTTTGTCTTGTTGGTTAATTTGTCTCGGAGGTCGGCGATGAAAATTCAACGGGTGCACGCGCGTGAGGTGCTCGATTCGCGGGGACAACCGACGGTGGAAGTTGAGGTGACTTTGAAAAAAGGGGTGATCGGACGGGCGACGGTGCCTTCCGGGGCCTCCACCGGGGTTCATGAAGCTGTCGAGTTGCGGGACGGCGGCAAACGGTTTCTCGGCAAAGGCGTGGCGCGCGCGGTCGCGCACGTCAACCAAAAGATCGCGCCGCGGTTGCGCGGCAAAGAAGCGCGCGAGCAGGCGGTAATTGACGACATCATGCTGCAACTCGATGGCTCGCCCAACAAGGAAAAGCTGGGCGCCAATGCCATTCTTGGCGTTTCATTGGCTGTGGCCCATGCGCAAGCGCTGGCGCAAGGACTTTCGCTTTATCGCTATCTCGGGGGTCCCGCCGCAAAAACACTGCCCGTACCCATGCTCAATGTTGTGAACGGGGGTGCCCACGCCGACAACAACGTTGATGTCCAGGAATTCATGATCGTTCCTTATGGCATGAGGACCTTTGCCGAAGCGTTGCGCGCCGCCGCGGAAGTTTTTCAGACGTTGAAAAAGGTCCTCCATGATCGCTCGCTGTCGACCAGCGTTGGCGACGAAGGCGGCTTCGCTCCGCGGGTGAAGAGCAATGCCGAAGCCATCGAACTCTTGCTGGAAGCGATCCAACAGTCGGGGTATAAGGCGGGGTCTCAAGTCGCGCTGGCCCTGGACGTTGCCTCGAGTGAATTCTACGACGACGGCCGGTATGTTTTCAAAAAATCTGACGGACTCAACCGGACTCGCGATGAGATGATCCGTTTGTATGAAGGTTGGGTGCACCAGTATCCGATTATCTCCATCGAGGATGGCTTCGCAGAGGACGACTGGGAAGGATGGCGGATGGTCACCCAGACGTTGGGAGAAAAGATCCAGCTGGTAGGCGATGACCTGTTTGTCACGAACAGAGATCGACTCAAGCGAGGCATCGATTCCGGAGTCGCCAACTCGATTCTCGTCAAGGTCAACCAGATCGGCAGTCTGACAGAGACACTGCAGACCATGAACTTGGCCAAGGAATCGGGTTATACCACCATCATCTCGCATCGGTCGGGTGAAACCGAAGACGTGACCATTGCCGATCTCGCGGTAGCGACTAAGGCGGGACAAATTAAGACTGGGGCGCCGTGCCGCGGCGAGCGCACGGCGAAATATAATCAGCTACTCCGAATCGAAGAAGAGTTGGGAAAGCGCGCGGTTTTTGCGGGAAAGAGTGCCTTTCATGTCCGGCTTCAGAACTACTAATCTACAGCATTCGCGATCAGCTCAGTCGACAAAAGCTCGACATCAAAAAAGAGAAACGCTTCAGGAAAAAATCGCTCGAGCCGGAGGCATCACAGCGCGGCTATCGCAAGCGTATCCGGAAGTCGAGTGTCCGCTGATTCACCGAGACACCTTCGAACTTTTAGTCGCAGTGATTCTCTCGGCTCAATGCACTGATGCCGCGGTAAATAAGGTCACGCCGGCGCTGTTCCGTCGTTTCCCCGCTGCCGCTTCATTAAGTTCCGCGTCAACTGCGGAAATCGAACCTCTGATTCGATCTCTTGGTCTCTATCGGGCGAAGGCAAAGTCGTTGCAACGTTGCGCGCGCCAATTGGTTGAGGAATTCGACGATAAAGTGCCCGCAACGATGGAGCAGTTAACTCGTCTGGCTGGCGTCGGTAGAAAAACCGCCAACGTGATGCTTGGTCATGCCTTCGACACTCCCGGGATCGCCGTTGACACCCATTGTAAACGACTTTCGCGCCGGCTCGGCCTAACTCGACAACACGATCCGACGAAAATCGAGAAGGATCTCAGTCGAATTTTGCCTCCGAGTGAGTGGACGAGCTTTTCTCATCGCCTGATTCATCATGGCCGGCGGGTTTGCTACGCGCGCGGGCCGGCGTGCGAAAAGTGCGTCGTCGGTGAGCTCTGCCCGTCGAACACTGCTGGCAACGAAAAAAAGCTGCCGCTATAATGCTCCGCGTTTAATCGAGCGATCGCGGCATTATCATTCCTGATCAAAATCGCTGGACACGGGGCCTCATTCCTCATCCATCGCTGCGAAAAGTTATCGGCACGGCCCCCCGGCAATCAGGCCGAGGCGGGAAACACAGCGAATGTGACGAGAGCTTGTGGTGTGGCTTGCGCGGGCTGTGATTATTGGAGTGGGAAGTCGGAAGGCCTTGATGCGGCCCTCCGATCGCAATTTAGAACTCGAAAGCTACTTCCAGTTTTGAATCGGGGGACGCGAGGTGGACGCAAACCACATCCTTTGCATTGATCGGGTACGGAGTGGTGGTCGTTTCATAAACTTCGGGCGGCATAAGTTTTAGGTCGACGCCGTCTTCCGAAAGCTTGGCGCAAGCAGTTCCATTGGCGATATTGACAAACTCCTTGGTTGCATCTAAGGCCAGCTCATCCGCTGTACTGATGTGTTCATCCAACATGGTCGATGCCATTTGCAACAGCAGTTTCGGCGGGACGGAGAGTAAGCAATTAAATTCGACGTCCTGTCCGGCGATCTTCTGCGCGATGACCCAGCGAAACAGCCGTACCTTTTCTTTGCCAGTTTCGCAGCGCTCGATAATGATGTCTTGCTTGCCAAACTGAGTAAACATCATGAGCATCAAGTCAGTGAACGTCTTGACGATTTTCTTGTGGGCTAGGGTGCTGAAAGTTGTTGAGATTTCCGACGTGACCCGTTCCGATTCCTTGTTATACTCCTTGAGCTCTTTTTCCAGTGTTTCGGGATTAATATATCCTCTGGAGAGCAACACTTCGGCTAAGCGCAATCGATGATTGGTATCCTGTTTTTTCGCCAGGCTGTCTAATTGTGTTTGACTAAGAAAGCCCATCTCGCAAGCCAGCTCGCCAAAGCTCCGATGCTTTTTCCTTTGCTGCTCGAGAATTCTTTTGACTTGTTCCGCCGTGAGGCAACCCTGTTCGAGGGCCATCGAGCCGATCGGCGTTGTGATCTCCTTTTGGCGTTCCAGTGCATCGAGCAGTTGCTGGGAAGTAATGCGGCCTTTTTCCAGCAAATATTGTCCAAAAAATCTTGTGTTCATAGTTCGACCCCGGCCCCCTGGCAGACGATTCTGAGCGTGCTTAACATACCGTCTTTCTGGATCGGCTTTTGTAAAAAGCTCTTGGCGCCTTTTTTCAAGCAATCCCGTATGGTGTCCTCGGTGCCGGCTGAACTCAACATGACCACGCAGGCACCGGTGTCGATTTCCAAGAGCTGCTGAAGGGTATCGATGCCAGTTACCTCCGGCATGACGATATCGAGTAGAACGAGTTGAGGTTTGAGCTGCTTATATTTTTCAATGGCCTCTGGTCCGCTGTTGGCGGTTTCCACGATCTCAAAACTGCTCCCTTTCAATTGGGCCGAGATCATGGCGAGCATGGCTCGAGAGTCATCCACCGCCAAAACACTCACTTTTTTGTTGTCGCTCACGACACTATCCTCCTTCTCAAGTTCAGTTCATCAAAAAAAGACTTTACCTATTCGTTTTCATCAGCCGGATTATCTTTGTCCGCTGACACCACGTTGCTTCTGGAATTCTGCATTCATGATCTCGTGAGCGATCCGCGGCAACCCCGCTATTCTATCCACACCACCTCGGTCGATAGCCTCTCTAGGCATGCCGAAGACCACGGACGATGATTCGTCCTGAGCTATAGTGAATGCGCCGGCCTTCTTGAGCTCCAGCAGTCCGTCGGCACCGTCGTTACCCATGCCGGTTAGAATCACGCCGATGGCGTTAGGACCAGCACTTTGCGCGACGGAACGGAACAGCACATCGACACTCGGCCGATGGCGCGACACCAGCGGGCCGTCAATTACGCCAACTTCATATTGGGTGCCTTCACGGCGCACGATTGAATGACGGTTGCCGGGTGCGATGAGCGCCCGCCCGGTGACAATCCGGTCGCCGTTAGCTGCTTCCTTAACTTCGATTCCGGAGGTCCGGTTCAGCCGTTGTGCAAAGGCTGCAGTGAAGCCTTCGGGCATATGTTGGACGACCACCATTCCCGGGGCGTCGGAAGGCATCGCCTCGAAAATAATGCGTAGGGCTTCGGTTCCACCGGTGGACGCGCCCATGGCGACGACGGTTTCGGTCGTCACACCAACGGGGCTTCTAGGACGGCGCGGAAGCACGGCATCCGCCGTCAGCCTCGGTGAAGGAGACAGTTCAAACGTTCGACGGGGCTTCGCGTGTGCGCGCGCGGCCGCGCGTACCGCGTCGATTAGAATAACTGCCGATTCGTGGAGGAATTCTCGAACGGCTAAGCGCGGCTTGGTAACCACTTCGACGGCGCCTTCTTCGAGCGCCTGAAGGCCGATCGCGGTTCCGGGGCCGGTCAGAGCGGAGCAAATCACCACGGGAATGGGATCTTCTCGGACAATCTTCTGCAGAAAGGTGAGCCCGTCCATCCGCGGCATTTCCAGATCGAGAACGATAACATCAGGGCGTTGCTGCTTGATTTTGCCCATGGCGATAAACGGGTCTGCAGCAACGGCGACGCTCATGCCAGGCTCTTGAGACAGCACGGCAGTCATCACTTCGCGTACGACTGCGGAATCATCGACGATAAGAACGCGCAAGGGTTGGCGATCCATCACAGACACGGGATTGTGCTCGTCTCTCCCGCCTGGCCGGGTGCGAGGTTTGATGCGAAAGATTTCGCGGAATCTTGGACATAGATGGTCGGCCTGACGTGTCGTATGCGATCGCTCATGCCATTCAAACTCTCAGCGTGGCCGACTAGAAGGAAACCCCCGGGCGCAAGACAGTTAACCAGGCGATAAACTACTCGTGCACGCGATGCTGCATCAAAATAGATAAGAACGTTGCGGCAAAAAATTAGGTCGAAAGGCTCGGGTACAGCGTAATGATCGTCGTTCAAGTTGAGTTGGTGGAAGCGAATGATTGCTTGGATCTCCGCCCCGGCCTTCATGTAGGCTTGTTGTGAACCGGTGCCTTTGAGCATGAAGCGCTTAAGATAGCTTTGGGGAATTTCTTTCGCTTTGACGATGGACCAAACGGCCTTTCGTGCTGATTTGAGTGCTCTTGACGATAGGTCGGTTGCAATGATCTCGATCTCCCACCCCGAGCCCCGTGGAAAATGATCCAGGAGGATCATCGCCAATGAATAGGGCTCTTCGCCGGTCGAGCAGCCGGCGCTCCAGACTCGGATGCGCCTTGGCCGCAACCCGCTATCGCCCTCCGCCTTCCAATCCGGGAAGATCTGTTGTTCGAGAAACTCAAATTGTCGCGGTTCACGAAAGAAATGCGTTTCATTGGTAGAAATTCGATCAAGGAGCTGGGCCAGCTCGTTCCCATTTTGATCCTGAGTCACGTACTGATAATAGGCATGAAACGAATCCATGCCTAATTCTCGTACGCGACGGGTAAGTCGCGCTTCCAAGAAAGCTTTCTTAGTTGGGCTCAAGCAAATGCCGGCCTTACCGTAGATCAACTTTCGATATCGACTAAACTCCCGATCGGAAATAGCTTTCATAGGCGCATCAACAGAAGGTGAGTTTGACTTCTGCCAGGGATTAGAAACGCGTAAATTCCTGATCTTCGTGTGCTGTTGGGCCGATGGGACCGTTGGCTTTCATCGCGCGCTGATTCACGGGCTCGGCGAATGCTAAATTCGCTATGGGACGGCCTTGCCGTAGTGATTCTCGCGCCCTTGACGGAGTGGCTGATTTTCGTGCTTCGTTTCCCGCGCTCACGCGGAAGAGAGCCATCAGGCGTTGGAGGCTATCGGCCTGGGAAGACATTTCTTCCGCAGTACTGGAGAGTTCTTCGGCAGCGGAAGCATTTCTTTGCGTGACTTGGTCGACTTGAGTCATCGCGCGATTGACCTGAGCCACACCAGCCGCTTGTTCTCTCGAAGCGGTCGCCACTTCCTGGACAAGCTCCGAGGTCTTTCGAATCGCGGGAACTAAGTCCTTTAGAAGGTCACCGGAGCGTTCTGCAACTCGCACACTGGTCGCCGTCAACGAGCTTATTTCTTGAGCCGCAGTTTGGCTGCGTTCCGCGAGTTTTCTAACTTCGCTAGCGACGACCGCAAACCCTTTGCCGTGTTCACCTGCTCGAGCGGCCTCAATAGCGGCATTGAGTGCGAGTAGGTTGGTCTGGTAGGCGATCTCCTCGATGATAGAGATTTTCTGCGCGATGGTTTTCATGGCATCGACGGATTCGGCCACAGCTTTGCCGGATTCCTCCACGTCTCGGACGCCTTTACCAGCCATTTGTTCCATCTGACGGGAGTTTTCAGCGTTTTGCGTGATCGAGGCATGCATTTGTTCCAGGCTGGAGCTGGTTTCTTGTACCGAGGCTGCTTGCTCGCTGGTTCCTTGCGATAATTCTTGTGCCGATGATGAAACTTGCGTTGCGGCCGCCGAAACAGCGTTAGTCGACTCGCGCACCTGAACGATGATGACGGATAATTTGTCGATAAATTGGTTGAACGACTGGGCCATCATACCGATCTCGTTGCGCGAGACATCTTCGATTCGTTTAGTCAGATCACCTTCACCATGCGCGATGTCGCGCAATCCACTCTCTACTTGATGAAGCGGTCTTGACACTTCACGGCGCACCAAGGCGGTGATCACCAAGAATAGGATAAGTAGGCCGAGTCCCTCGCGAATAATGAGACGTGCCCAATACCGGCTCAGGGCTTCGTCGACGGATTCGGTGGACAAAGACAATTTAATTGTTCCGACCGGTTCCGGGCCGTACTTTACATTGCGCATTGCCGTAACCGTCTTGCCGCCGCCATCGGTCGATCCTTTTGCTGCAATGATTTTTCCAGAAGCATCTCGAACCTCGACAAAGCGAATCATGCGGTCGCTGCTGAAGCCGCTAACGAGAGTGTCGACATTATCCCGGTTGAAAGTGAACAGAGAGCTCCCCACATTGGCAGCGAACAGATCAGCAAGACGAACCGCCTGTTCCTCAAGGCGATAAAGCAATGACTGCCGCTCGAACTCTCCGCTGACGAATGTCGCAAGGAATGAGATGGCCACAAGGGTAATGCCGGTCACGCAACTAAACCGAACAGTGAGACGGGTGCGCCACGCCCCGGCGAGCTGTGTTGCGAAGAAATTTTTCATTGGGTGCAAGTCCAATTCATTATTATTATCGGACCGGTATGGCGCCTTGGGACCCGATGACCTTACGACCGTCTGACGTGGCAATGAATTCAACAAACCGCTTGGTCAGTCCTTGGGGCTCGCCAAGAGTGACCATGCCGCGCTCGTTAAAAAACCGATACTTCTCGTTGCGCGCGGTTTCCGCTGTCGGATTCACGCCGTTGATGGCAACCGCTTTGATGTTCTCGTGGTCTCTAAAATTGGACCCCAAGTTGGTAATTCCAATCGTGCCGGGCCGTTTTTCGAGGGCATCCAAGACATCATTCCCCCGCAATAGCGGGATCGCGTCGCTGGTGATGACCAGGTCTTTGAAACACGCCATCTTGTTGCGAAACGCTTCCGTGTTGTTGTCGTCACGCTTGCGGGTGAGAACCACGATCTTCGCCTCGTTACCGCCGACCTCTTTCCACGATTTGATTTTGCCGCCGAAAATATCGCAGATTTGGCCGTCGCTCAGATTGGAGATCGGTATGGATTTGTGAAAAACCACGCCGGCCATCGAGCGCGCCACCGGGAAATAGACCAGTTTTCCCTTCTCGTTCGAATGGAGCGGGCGTGAAATTAGACCGATATGGAAACGGCCGGCGCGGACTCCTTCGAGACCGCCTTCGGTGCTCATCGATTCCGGTCGAACCTCCACGTTGTCGCCGGGATTCTTCGCCATATATAGCTTAGCAAGATCGACAACCTCCTCGTTCAAGCTACCGGAACCGCCGATGATGATTTTCTCTTCGGCGGAGGCGAAAGAGACGTTGAGAAGCAGCGCCACGATTGCGATGATTTGTGTCTTCATGTTCATCTTTCTCCCTTCTCCGTTCATAATTCTCCCAAGCTTTCCAATAATGTAATGCGTCGTCGCCGCACCCTAGCGTCGGGATCGTCGGTCGCGGGCGCGTGCCGAGCACTCAGCGGCAAACCGCAGCACTTTAGAGACATTTCGCGGAACTGGTTCGCACAGTCGTGTACCCGGATGCTCAATTTGGCTGTAAGGAGCAAGTTCCGTTCCTGATAGATAAACGGTGCCTGCTAGTGGCGTTTCGGTCCCCGGAAGGTCGTTTCTTTGGATACGATAGCAGTTCGCCGAAGTTGCAGAATTTCCGTCGTCAAGCGAGCCTATCTGTTTTGTGGATGCGGGGCAGCTGAGGATCAATCGTAGGGCGCAGTGGTCACTCGGTATTCAGTCATTTCTTGACCAGCTGACATTCCGACATCAAGCTATTAGCTGATCAAAAGCGTTGACTCGATCACATCACGGTCGGTTATGCGCCAACCCTCGTTTACTCCCAATTCTTGAATTCATCATCTTCACCATTGGCGTTTGGCGGTCCATCCAGCGGCTTCATTCCAGCGCGTGTTCGCTGGTGACGAACCCCAGCGATCAGCTTCATGCTTGACCACTGAAGGCGGTTGCGCCGTAGGCCACGCCATTGAAATCAACAGAAGATGTCCTGGTACGGAAAAAGCTCATGAACTGTTGGAGAATTAAAGCCTCTGTAGCCATTTCTTCAGCGGTAATGGAGAGTTCCTGAGCGGCCGCGGCATTGGTCTGGCGTGACCCGATCGACCTGGGTCATGGCTCCTTTGACCTGGGCTACTCCCTGGGCCTGCTCTCTGGATGTCAGGGTGACACCCTGTACTAACTCGCGGTCTTTCGGATGGCCGGCACTAATTCATTGAGCAGTTCTCCCGAGCGTTCGGCGACTCTGACACTGGAAGAGGTGAGGGAGCTGATTTCTTGGGCCGCCACTTGGCTTCTGTCGGCAAGTTTTCTCACTTCGGTGGCGACTACGGCAAAGCCTTTGCCGTGCTCTCCGGCTCTCGCCGCTTCGATGGCGGCATTGAGAGCCAGCAGGTTGGTCTGGTAGGCGATATCTTCGACGATGGAGATTTTCTCGGCGATGGTTTTCATGGCATCGACGGACTCGGCGACGGCTTTGCCGCTTTCCTCCATTTCTTTGGCGCCTTTGAGAGCCATGTGTTCCATTTGCCGGCTGTTCTCCGCGTTGTGACTGATCGAAGCGTTGATCTCTTCGAGGCTCGATGCTGTCTGTTCCACTGCCGCGGCTTGCTCAGAAGTGCCGCGCGACAGCGGTTGCGCTGAAGCAAAAACTCTTGCCGACGCAGCTGAAAGAGCCTTGGTCGTGCGATTGACGTCACCAATGACCTGAGCGAGTTTGTTTGACATGGTTCCGACACTGTTCAGCAATTCCCCGATTTCATCGTGACGCGTCGTGATGATCTTCGCTTGAAGATTGCCTTGGGCGATTTTCTCGGCGATGTTCGCGGCATCGAGAATCGGATGACTGGTATTGCGGCTTATGACCACCGTTAAGAAAGCACCGAAGACGAGAGCGCACGCGAGAATGATGATCAAGACTCGATCTGAGGTGGTGGCGGTCGCTGCGACTTCCTTTTGCCGCACCGCGGCGACTTGACGTTGGAGTTCTATCAGTCTGCTGAGCGCTTTGACCGAGCCGGCGCCAAACGGCGAGGTTGTTTGGGCGCGCCATTCGGCGGCTTCTTCTTTTTTGTCGTCATTGAGCAGCTGAAACCACTTAGGTCGAGCGCCGCGATACTTGCCAATAAATTTCTTCCCATACCTTGATCGCTTCTTTCTCCTCGGCTGTGCGATTGCCCGCAGCGTATGCCCGGATGTTGTCCTCAACTTCTTTATAAAGTCTGGGTTCATCGTTGACGATTTTGGTTCGATTCGCCAGCCGACCAGACCAACTATTCCCATCATGACTAGCAAGACGCTAAAGCCAAAAGCCAGCTTCGTCTTCAACATCGATTTCTTGAACATTCGGCTCCCTTTCGCTGTTCTACGTTAGATTTCGCTGTTTAAGCAGGGTTGTGGCGTCCTCTGCAGTCCGCTGCTTGCCACGAATCTGATCTACCATCTAAACTTCTGATCGGCAGAATCGACATTTTCCACAGGCGAAGTGGGGACCTTGCCACTGCTATCGTGACCAGCTTGATCGAAGGGCCGGCTGAAGCAGTGCCATCCAATCGGCGGGCCGTGAGTGAATTGATCAGAAGTGGCCGCCTAAAGTTTTCGCGAAGATTTCACGCCATCGCCTGAGGGACGATTGGAGCAATTTGGAGAGATCCGGCCGAAGCGCTAGTTAAGCCAAATGGTGAACCTGAGTTGGAGGACTTCGGAAGTCGTGGCGGAGCGAGCGATGAAGCGTGTTGTTTCACCCGATCTGCGGTGGGTTGGATTCGAAGGATCGCTCCATGGGCAGCAACGCGCAACATGCGATGAGAGCCATAGTC
>WNGE01000407.1_pt1 | contig 55498 bp, 49 predicted proteins | sample 5400651 | NCBI WGS metagenome assembly WNGE01 (sample SAMN13153370, study PRJNA577476) | soil metagenome | isolation source: 60 cm soil or saprolite under grassland replicate 2 | place: USA:California | collected 2016-06-15 | reverse complement strand
GCTTGCGCCACCACTCTCGGTCAATTGGGTCGGAGCTTTGCGTGACCAAGCGCAGAGCGATCTCCGAAGCGTCGCTGAAAAGAGCTTGCCCCACAAAGTTTCCGTTTTGATCTCTTACCGAAACAACAGACCCTCCCTCAGCATCTCCGCGGTTAATTACATCACTGCGATAGATCCAAAGGTGTCCGACGCGCACGCGACTAGCGCCCCGCTTTGTGACTGTAATGCTGTTCATGCGTCGATACTCTGGCATATGCCGGGAGGGATCTGCTACTACTGACGGTCTGCCGCAAAGCCATATAAAAACCAGTTCCTTTGTTCCAAAGGCGCGAAATGTGAAAGCCTGCCTAGCATGGTGTCGGAAAAGTGGTGAGCGGCGATAGAAGCAATAAAGCGATCCACGAAACCACACGAAGTAACTCGAATTAAGATATCTATTTCGTGCGGTTCGTGTTGTTTCGTGGATCGTGTTTGCTTCGTGGATCGTGTTTGTTTTTTCAGCGGCGTGCTATGGCAACGCCCTCCAGCTTATACTTGCGAAAAACAGTCGATTGCGGGGCAGTAAGCACTATGTTAGGCTTCGAACACAACGCATCCCGGACTCCCGATTGTTTGACTGGCCCAAACTGCAGCCTGAACCTATGGCAACAAAAACAGATGCTGAGCGTCGTGAGCACTACGAAACTCCCTCAGGCATCGAGTTGCCGGTTGACTTTAATCCAGCGAACACCACCTCCATCGATTATGAGAAAGACCTCGGCGCACCCGGCGAGTTTCCTTACACACGCGGCATCTATAGGAACATGTATCGCGGCCGGCCCTGGACCATGCGGCAGTATGCAGGTTACGCGACTGCTGAAGAGTCCAATGCGCGTTACAAGTATCTCCTGGGGCAGGGCACTACCGGACTCTCAGTAGCCTTCGATCTGCCGACCCAAATCGGTCTTGATTCTGACGATCCCCTTTCCTCCGGCGAGGTCGGCAAGGTCGGCGTGGCTATTGATAGCCTCGAAGACATGTTGAGACTCTTCGAGGGCATACCACTCGACACCGTCTCAACCTCCATGACTATCAACGCAACAGCGTCGACCTTACTTTGTCTTTATCTCGCTGTGGCCAGGAAGCAAGATGTTCCATTCCATCAAGTCAAGGGAACGCTACAGAACGATATTCTCAAGGAATACATAGCGCGCGGAACCTACATTTACCCGCCGGCGCCTTCGCTTCGTCTGGTGACGGATACCTTTGCATTTTGCGCCAGGGAAGTGCCTAACTGGAACACAATCTCAATTAGCGGTTACCACATTCGTGAGGCAGGCTCCACGGCCGTACAAGAGGTGGCATTCACTTTAGGTGACGCTATCGCCTATGTCGAGGCAGCATTAGCAACTGGCCTCAAGGTGGATGAGTTTGCTCCTCGCATCTCTTTTTTCTTCAACTCACACAACAACCTGCTGGAAGAGGTTGCCAAGTTTCGTGCTGCGCGCCGGTTGTGGGCAAGGACCATGAGAGAACGATTTGGCGCCCGCGACCCGCGCTCGCTCATGCTGCGCTTTCATACTCAAACCGCAGGCTCATCACTAACGGCGCAGCAACCAGAAGTGAACATTGTCCGCACCACGATTCAGGCGCTCGCTGCGGTTCTCGGTGGTACGCAGTCGTTACATACAAACTCTCTGGATGAAGCACTCTCGCTGCCGACCGAGCAAGCGGCCAGGTTGGCTCTGCGAACGCAACAGGTGATTGCGAACGAATCGGGCGTGGCCGACACGGTCGATCCGCTCGCAGGTTCTTATGCAATTGAACAACTCACGAGTGAAATTGAGAATCGGGCCGCGGATTATCTGGAAAAGATCGACGCGATGGGTGGAATGCTGCGTGCTATCGAGTTGGGTTATGTGCAGCGGGAGATCCAGGATGCCGCCTATCGCTATCAGCGGGCCATTGAGAAAAATGAATCAGTCGTCGTTGGAGTCAATCGCTACCGGACCGAAGAAGACTCTCTAATACCAATTCATCGGGTGGATCCGGCCATTGAGCAGGCCCAGATCGAGCGTCTGCGCGCGCTCCGCGCGCGGCGTGATGCTATAGCCGCTGAAACGGCGCTGGTAAAACTGGAGGAGGCTGGTCGCGGCACCGCGAACCTCCTGCCGCGGATTCTCGCCTGCGTCGAAGCTTATGTAACTGTTGGCGAGATTAGTAATCGTTTGCGGAAAGTTTGGGGCGAATACCGGGAAGCCGCCACTGTTTGAAAGATCTGGGAACCGATTGCTCGGGTTCAAGGTCACCGCGAAGTAGAAATTTCAATTGAGACGTTTGATGACGTAATGAATCGAAGGCAATTCACTAAAACAATGGGCATGGGCGTGGTCGCTCTGGGCATGGGCGGCCTCAGCGCTTCTTCTGCGATGCAAACTCGCCAGATTGCCATAACGATGGACGATTTCCAGTGGAACAAGTCGGTAAAGTTAAGTCCTGAGGAACGCAATCGAGCGATACTCGAAGCCCTGCGCTCGCGAGGCAACCTAAAGGCCGCGCTGTTTGTTGCGTGTAAGAATGTAGGTAGTGACAAAGGAATAACATTACTCGGCGAGTGGGACCGCGCAGGTCATCTGATTGGGAATCACTCCTTTTCGCATAAATATCTCAACAGCAGCAAAGTCACCCCGGAAGTATTCGCGGCTGACATACTCAAGTGTGAGGATGTAATCAAGAACTTTTCAGGTTTCCAGAAGTTGTTTCGCTTTCCGTATCTCAAAGAGGGCGAAACGGCGGCCAAGAGAGATGCCATCAGAACATTCTTAAAGCAGAATGGCTATCGCACTGGGCATGTAACGATCGACGCCTCGGATTGGGCCATAGACGATCGTCTTAGCGCGCGGCTTGCCAAAGATTCCGCGGCGAACTTAAAACCTTATCGAGACTTCTATCTGAGCCACATGTGGGAGCGCGCTCTTTACTACGATGACCTTGCGCGAAAAGTACTGGGCAGGAGCGTTAAGCATACCGTTCTCACACATTTTAACCTATTGAACGCGTTGTTTTTGGGCGATCTCCTCGACATGTTTAAGGGCAAAGGTTGGCAGCTGATCAATGCGGCAGAAGCTTTTAAGGATCCGGTGTTCTCAGCGGAACCCAGGATCGTTCCAGCGGGCGAAAGCATCGTTTGGGCGCTAGCCAAAGAGACGGGCAAGTTCGACAAGTTACTTCGTTATCCGGGCGAAGACAGCGAGTATGAGAAGGCCAGCATGGACAAGCTGGGATTATAGATTCCTGAATGTCACATATTCTCGAAGTCCAAAATCTCCAAACGCATTTTCCCACGCGGGCAGGATTGGTGCGTGCGGTGAATGGCGTCAGTTTCTATCTGGATCGCGGCGAGCTGCTTGGTCTGGTTGGTGAGTCCGGTTGCGGTAAGTCCATAACTGCGCTGTCGATCATGCGACTAATCTCGCCGCCGGGAAGGATCGTGGGCGGCGAAATCGCCTTCGACGGTAAGAATCTGTTGACACTCTCTGAACGAGATATGCGGCAGATGCGAGGCGACGACATTGCAATGATCTTCCAGGATCCGATGACTTCCCTCAATCCTGTGTTCACTGTAGGCGAACAGATTGCTGAGGCGCTCAGGCTTCATCGTAAGCTGTCGCGCAAAGCCGCGCGAGTGGCGGCCATCGAAGCGATGAAAGAGGTCTCAATCCCCGACCCGGCTCGACGGGCGGACGATTATCCGCATCAATTGTCGGGTGGCATGCGCCAGCGCGTGATGATTGCGATGGCACTAGCCTGTGATCCAAAACTCCTGATTGCGGACGAGCCAACCACGGCGCTTGATGTCACTATCCAGGCGCAGATTCTCGAGCTCCTGAATGAGTTAAGAAAAACGCGCGACCTCGCCGTGCTTCTCATCACACACGATCTTGGTGTGGTGGCGGAGGTAGCAGACCGAGTGGCAGTGATGTACACGGGAAGGATTGTCGAAGAGTCACCGGTCGAAGAGCTGTTTGCCCGGCCCAAACACCCCTATACCGAAGGGCTACTGCGTTCAGTGCCGAAGCTGAAACTCGAATACGTGGCAAAGAAGGTGCGACTGGAGACGATAGAAGGTGTGGTGCCAAGCCCCACGGATCTGCCGCCAGGATGCCATTTCGCGCCACGCTGCTCATATCGCTTGCCGCGTTGCTCGGAAGAAGAAATTCCGCTTTATGATTTGGAGGGCGGTGTGAAAGTGCGTTGCGTGTTGTTCGATCTCGCGGCTGCCGTGTCGGCGGATCATCATGCGGCTCAGTCTCCGTTGAGAGGCGAATCCGCAGAAATCACAGATTAAGAACTATCGCTAAACGGAGTTTTCAATCTGTGAAACAAGAGCGCACAATCTCGTTTCCTCAGCAAGAAAATTTCACGCAAAGACGCAAAGGTGGCAAAGACACAAAGAACAAATCCGAGCGAACTTTGCGTCTTTGCCACCTTCGCGTCTTTGCGTGAAAGTGTTTGTTTGCGGTATGGCCGCGCTGTCTTATCCGCGGATTCAACACATGACCACTAACAATCAGCGGGAACTTGTCAATGTCCGCCGACTTCTCAAGCACTTTCCTGTGGAAGGAAGCGATGATGTTGTGCGCGCGGTTGATGGAGTTTCATTCGAGATCCTGTCTGGCGAGACGCTGGGCCTCGTTGGCGAATCAGGTTGCGGGAAATCGACCGTGGGCCGCTGCCTGTTGCGACTCATTGAACCAACTGCGGGAGAGATTTCTTTCGCTGGTCGAGACGTCCTCTCCCTGGGCAAGAGCGATTTGCGACAGCTCCGGCGCGAAATGCAGATCGTTTTCCAGGACCCATATGCCTCACTTAACCCGCGCATGAAAGTTGGTGACATCGTCGGCGAACCGCTGGTGATACACAAGATCGGAACGAAGAGCGAACGACAGGAACGAGTGGCGGAGTTGTTGCGTCGCGTGGGACTCGATCCCGACTATCGCAAGCGTTATCCACACGAGTTCTCCGGCGGTCAGAGGCAACGCATTGGCGTTGCTCGCACGCTTGCTCTGAACCCAAAGCTGATTGTTGCCGACGAACCGGTCTCGGCTCTCGATGTTTCAGTGCAAGCCCAGGTCGTCAATCTGCTTCAGGACCTCCAGCAGGAGTTTGGTCTTACATACCTCTTCATATCGCACGGTCTGGCGGTGGTGGAGCACATCTCTACACGCGTCGCGGTGATGTACCTCGGTCGCATCGTTGAAATCGCCACGGCAGCGGAACTCTATGCGCGCGCACTTCATCCTTACACGCAGGCTTTGTTGTCTGCGATTCCAATTCCCGATCCAAAGCGCACCCGCGAGCGCATAGTGTTGCAGGGAGACGTGCCTACGCCGATCAATCCGCCTTCAGGTTGTCGTTTTCGCACGCGATGTCCGATAGCCATTGACGAATGCACGCGCATTGATCCAGAGTTGCGCGAAATTTCGGCTGGACATAGAGTGGCCTGCATTCGTGTTCGGGGCTGGGATGAAGCGCCAAGCGCTGAGTGATTTCCAATTGGTCCTGAACCTGAAACAACAAACGACTAACGAACGTATTATCAAGGTTCCAACACTTTACTCTGCAAACTGCGAAGCTCAGACCCATCTTTACCGATTACCAAAGTAGAAAGGAGTCTCCCCAATGCGACCGATTGTTGGTGTAGGTATATTCGTTATTGGTGTTTTACTGATCGCACTCGGGGCGCTGAAGATACTTCCAGGGGTGACACAGACCGGTATCTTTGGCGTTTTAATTGGGGCCGTGGCCTTTGGGTTAAGCTTCATCAAGCGCCCGGAACCCGCACCCGATGCGCCCCCACCGCTCTCGCCATTCGACAGAGTAACCGGGGTGTTTTTTGAGCCTGCGCGCATCTTTCAAAATCTCCGCTTGCATCCGCGCTGGCTAGCCGCTTTTGTGATGATCGCAATCTGCGCGGCAATCTATCATGTTGCTTTTGTCCAACGGCTGACGCCCGAAGTGGTCGCACTCGCGCCGATTGAAAAAACAATCGAGGGCGGTTGGATTCCGGCGGAGAGGGCAGAGAAGGTTAAGGACGATGCCCGCGAAGCGGCCGGATCACCAGTGACCAGAATCACCGGTCCCCTGACGGAAATCGGCGGTATTTTTCTGTTCCTGGTCTTCCTCGCGGCACTCTTGCTGCTTATGGCGCTGATCTTTGGCGGACGGCTCAACTTTTGGCAGGCTTTGTGCGTTGCGATGTACTGTTCTATGCCAATCGTCGTCATCGAGAAGCTGTTGAGCCTGCTTTTGCTTTACCTCAAGTCTCCCGATGATATTGATCCGATTAAGGGCAGACGCAGCCTCGTAAAAGCAGACCTCAGTATCCTGTTCTCTGCCACCACGCACCCTTACTTGTACGTCCTGGGCGGCTTTTTGGGATTGCTAACTATTTATGGTCTATGGCTTGAGGCCACCGGATTGCGACATACGGGAGAAAAGATCAGTTCCGCCAGCGCCTGGAGCATCGCGCTGATTCTGTGGACGATTGGACTCATATTCACCCTTGCCGGCGCCGCCTTGTTCCCCACATTTGTGACGTAGTCACCTCAAGGTCAGGAAGGCGGACCCCTGTCCCCGCTCAAGCGAGGTGATTCAGGTGAGAGGTCACTTGCTGCTTAGTGGTTTTGCAGCTTGAGCGCGGACAGCCAATTTGCCTTTTGACGGTCGCTTTATTCGTATCTTAAGGACTCGATTGGATCCAGGCGTGCTGCTTTCCAGGCGGGCCAGAGTCCAAAGATGAGGCCGATGCCGACACTGGCTACGAAGCCGCCAATCGGAGCCCAGAGCGGTACATACGAAGGAAGCAAAAGACGCAGCAGGAAAGTTGAGAGCCACCCGATCGAAAGTCCGACCAGTCCGCCGATGCCCGTAAGGGTGGCCGCTTCGATCAAAAACTGCCACATAATGTCGCTGCGCTTTGCACCAATCGCTTTGCGCACACCAATCTCACGCGTTCGTTCGGTGACGGAAACCAGCATGATATTCATGACACCGATTCCGCCGACCATCAGACCGACCGATGAAATGACAAACATGGCAATTGCCAGCCCGGCAGTGATTGAACGAAAGTTGCCCAAGATACTTTCGGCTGTCTCCATGCCGAAATTATCGGGGGCCGCAAAGGGCACTTGTCGCCGGATTCGCAGCAAGTCTCGCACCTGGTCCTTCGCTTCATCCATCGATCCCGCTCTGCCAACGGCGAGAATGTAGATGTCGTCTGCATTTGGCTTTAGCTTTTTCGCGACACTGAAAGGAAGGTAGATAACATTGTTTTGATCGTCGCTGCCGCCACTGATCAGAAACTGCTCGCGTTTCTGTAAAGTGCCGACAACGCGAAACTCATCAGAGCCTATTTTGATGGCTTGTCCCACTGGCGAGCCAAAACGAAAGAAATCGTCAGCTACTTTTGAGCCAATCACGGCCACATTCTGCTTAGTGTCGTTTTCTGATTGAGTGAAAAACCTTCCTTCCGAAACGACTTGAGTTCCTGCACGCTCGAATTCGGGCAACGTGCCCTGTAAGGCGACTCCAGCCGTGGTTTTTCCGCCCCCTGAAACCAGGAGCTTCTTGCCGAAGAAATTGTTTGTGATATCGAGAAAAGGAACTGACAATTCAACTGCCGGCAAATTGGATAGCGCAATTGCATCGTCGTAGGTTAATTCCTTGCGCATTCGCTCTTCCCGCGACAAACGACCCACGTGAATTCCCGGATTGTACTTACTGATAAAAATCGAGCGCGTGCCGAAGGATTCGACTTCCTTCTTTACGGAAACATCAATGCCGCTAATGATCGATGCGATGAGCATCACGGTGATGACACCGATTACCACTCCGAAAACGGTGAGAAATGAACGCAGCTTATTGGCCAGTAGCGTCGACATCGCCATCCTCAAGTTTTCGTAAATATCACTGCGGAGAAGTTTCATCGAATTGATCAGTGGTCAGTAGTCAGTTGTCAAAAGTCAGTTGTCAGTTGTCAGTTTTATCTACGGTCCTATCTCTTTGCAACTGACCACGGACAACTGACTAATGACGTTTTTCAATTGCAACTGACTACTGACACCCTTTACTCTGATCTCAAAGCCTCAATAGGATCGAGCCTCGCTGCTTTCCAGGCCGGAAAAACTCCAGCCATAACACCTACAACCGCGGATACTCCGACAGCAATTGTGACGGCGACGATTGATAGTGCGGTAGGGAAGAAAACTGCCGTCAACACCCGACCAATAATCCAGGCGATCGTCACGCCAATAGCGCCACCAATCGCAGAAAGTGTGACAGCCTCAACCAGAAACTGTTTCAGTATATCGATTTGACGGGCACCCAACGACTTTCGTATGCCAATCTCCTTTGTTCGCTCGGTCACTGATACCAGCATGATGTTCATGATGACTATCGCACCTACCAGCAAAGCGATGCTCGGCACTGCGATGGCAACGATAAAAATGGTACCAAACAAGCGATCTCGCAGTCCGGTTATCGCATCAGGTGTCACGATGCCGAAACTATCCTTCTCGTTCGGAGCTAATTTACGGCGGACGCGCATGAGAAATCGAGCTTCGTCCACTGCATCGTTGAACAGATCATCGGTTTTCGAGGTGGCAACGAAATAAAGGGAACGCTGGCGAATCAACCCGCCAAAGTTGTTTGCATAGGTTTTCAGCGGTACCTGTATGAAGTTGTCCTGCGGTATTCCAAACACTGTGCCTCGCGCCGTCTCGACTCCAATCACTCTGTACGGTAAGCCCGAAATCGTAATTTCCTGGCCGATCGGATTACCAGCCGGAAAGAGCTTGGTAGCAACGTCGGCCCCGAGGTAGGCAACACGCTGCGCTGCATCGTTTTCGGGCTCCGCTATGAAACGCCCTTCGGCGATGTCTCGGTTTTCGATGTCTGCGATAGCAGACGTCGCGCCGGAGACAAAAACATCCTCGAGAATCTGATCGCCGCGTTTTATCTCCGAGGGAGTGCCGCGGGCCCTGGCTCCCATTTTCCCAATCAGCGTAGCTCGCTGCTGCAGGTATTCGTAGTCGTCGAGGGTGATCTCCTTGTTGCGTCTCTGGGCTGCCGCGATGGTATCGGTGTCCTTAAAGTCTTCAAGTGGATTAAACCGCTGAATGGTAAAGGATTTAGCCCCGATGCCCGCAATCTTTTCGTCCACGTATCTGTTGAAGCCCTGAATCAATGAGTAGACCACGACAACAGCCATCACGCCGATAATCATACCCAGCAGGGTCAGTGCGGAACGCAGTTTATGGGCCCAAATGGCTGAGATCGCCAACTTCAGAGTTTCGATGAATTTCACGGCTGAATTATTACGGCTCGGGCTCCCATATTGTTGCGATTTCTGCCTCTATTGTTTCACGCAAAGACGCAAAGTGAGTAGAGGCATTGTCGATTGCCAATTGCTGATTGCCAATTTGCGGTTACCGATACGGGCGTGAACGCTGATTGCTTGTCGCCTATTAATGACCGACTAACGCAACTATTTCCAACCCAACTCCAATCGGCAATCGGCAATTGTCTACTCCCAGCGCAACGCTTCAATTGGATCGAGCCGCGCTGCTTTCCATGCGGGCCACAGACCAAACACGATCCCCACCGCAGCTGAGATACCGACACCCACTCCGATGGCCCACAGGGGAACGTAGGCGGGAAGGGGCGAATATTTATTCATCAGCAAGCTTGCGATCTCGCCTACCGCCAAACCCGCCAGACCGCCAATCGCCGTAAGCACCACCGCTTCAATCAGAAACTGAGACAGTATATTCAGTTTGGTTGCTCCTACTGCTTTGCGAATACCGATCTCTTTCGTTCTTTCGGTAACGGAAACGAGCATGATGTTCATTACGCCAATACCACCAATCATTAACGCCACAAAGGAAATCGAGGTAAGCACCAGAGCGGTCGCGCCCGTTAGTTTATTGTAAACGTCCAGCAGCGAGTCCTGTGAGGAGATACCAAAGTTATTTGGAGCCGCGGGCGGTACGCGCCGGCGTCGTCGTAGAATATCGGTAATTTCGTCAATCGCCGACTTCACATGCGCGCGCGATACCGGACGGACAATAACGAAGAAGACCACTTCTGGAAATGGTCGATCGGGATAGTACTTATCAAACGTCGTAATGGGGATGAAAATTGAATTGTCGCGCGACTGACCAAAGAAATTGCCGAGTGGCTCCATCACGCCTATCACGTGGTAGGGATTGCCGTTAATCCTCACCTCTTTGTCGATCGGACTTTCGTATGGGAAGAGTGCTCGCTTCACGTCAACGCCAAGGATGCAGACGTTTGAACGATCCTGCATGTCAATGTCGTTGATGAAGCGGCCGCTCGCCACATATTGAGAATGGACAAATTCATAATACGGCGTAACCCCAAACAAGATCGGCGTGTCTGTTTGCTTGTCCTGATAGCGCATGGTTGCCGCGATCATGCGGTGTATGGGAGAAACGCCGGCAATCGATGGTGCCTCGCGGCGCAGCGCGTCGGCGTCGTCCATCGTCAGATCTTTTCTATGAATTTCGTCCGGACCCGGAGGTCGACCAAAACTCGGTTCGAATTTAGCGACAAAGATGGTGTTTGAACCCAACGACTCGATCTGATCGGCGAATGCTTTATTGAGGCCCTGGATGATGGAGACCATGAAGATTACGGTGATCACACCTACGCTGACGCCGAGAATCGTCAGCGACGAGCGCAACTTATTGGCGCGCAGCGTATCAAGAGCCATTAGCGCCGATTCTTTGATGTCGTCAAAAGTCATGAAAAATGTCAGTGGTCAGTGGTCAGTTGTCAGTTGTCGTGAAACGTCGCGGTTATGCACGAAAGCGAAGCCCGCCTGTGAGACTCGGCTAAGACCTTAACAGAGGCCTTGCTCACAAACTACTGACCACTGACTACTGACCACTGACTACTGACTACTGACTACTGAACTGACAACTGACTATTCCGATCGCAGTGCCTCAATCGGATCGAGTCTTGCGGCGCGCCAAGCAGGCCACAGGCCGCTAATGATTCCGACGACCGATGACACTCCCACCCCAAGCACGGCTGAAGCAGCGCTAAGGAGTAAGGGAAAACCGATCAATGCTGAGATGATGTAAGCAAGTCCAAAACCCGTACCCACACCAAGAGCTCCGCCGAGGGCCGTCACCGTAACTGCCTCGATGAGAAACTGCGTCAGGATGTCGTTCCGCCGGGCACCGATTGCTTTGCGAATCCCAATCTCTTTGGTCCGTTCGGTTACGGAAACGAGCATGATGTTCATTACAACGATTCCGCCGACGACGAGCGAAATGGCAGCAACGCCAATAGTGACAATATAGATATTTGAGGTTGCCTTCCCATAGAGATCGAGAAAAACGTCTTGCGTTTCCAGTGAGAACCCTTCGTCGGCCTTATCACTAAAAACTCGTCCTCGGCGGTTGCGCATGATTGTGCGGACCTGATCCTCAGCCACCTCGAGTTGCTCCGCAGAAGCGACCTGTATGAACGCAACGATGGAGTTTCTAGCGCCAAAAGACTTTTCGTAAGTTGAGTAGGGAATATAGGCAACGTTATCGCGGGAGAAGCCGAATATCGAGCCCAGCGGTTCCAGCACGCCGATGATCGTGTAGGGGCGGCCCGCGATGCGAATCTCCTGGCCGATGGCTCTGTCAGCAGCGGCGCCGCCGAAAAGATTTTTTAGTATGTCGGGGCCCACTACACAGATCTCCCGGCCCGCGTCACCCTCGCCTTCGGTCCAGATGCGTCCAGCGTCAATCGTGACACCGTCAACATCGAACATAGTGGTTGGCGTCACGCCGCGAATGCGAACACTGTCTGCCTTCTGATCCGCATATTTGACGGTCTCTATGGCATTAGCAGCAACTCCTACACGCCAGCAGGCGCTGCACAGCCGCGCAATGGCTGCGGCATCTTCGGGAGTGACATCCTTGCGTTTGTTGAACTGGATAAACTCTTCGCGCGATTTGATGATCTGAGGTTTTTTTGAAATTGTGAAGACGGTGGAACCTTGCGACGAGAAAGTCTGGGCGACAGTTTTATCCAGACCCTTGATGATTGTGACCACGGCGATGACCGCAGTCACGCCGACAACAATTCCCATCAGCGTAAGCGCAGTGCGCAGTTTATTGGCACGGAGACTTGAAGTAGCTACGAGGAAGGCTTCCCAGAGCGAGGCCAGGCGAACTAATCTCAGCGAACGGGCCTTTGCGGGCGATGTTTTGGTCCGTACGAACAATGTCTGGTGATGTGGCTGGTGCCTCATCGGCTTTCATCGAGCGACACTTCGCCCACCGCCCGGGTGCCCTACCTGATTTTTTCGTCTTTTTCAATTAGGCCGTCGCGAATAGAGAGTATCCGGTGAGCCCGGGCGGCAATGTCATGCTCGTGGGTAACAACGATGATCGTGTTGCCTTCGGCGTGGAGGCGCTCAAACAGATCCATAATCTCCATGCTGGTGTGGGTATCAAGGGCCCCGGTTGGTTCATCCGCGAGCAGTATTGAAGGATGGTTTACAAGAGCGCGCGCGATAGCGACGCGTTGCCGTTGACCGCCGGAGAGCTCGTTTGGTCTATGCATCATACGATCAGCCAGATCGACCGCTCCCAGGGCCTTTTGTGCCATTTCATGGCGCTGTGCAGAGCCGATTCCACCGTAGATCAAGGGCAATTCTACATTGTGCAACGCAGTAGCGCGGGCCAGCAGATTAAAAGTTTGAAAAACGAACCCCACTTCCTGATTGCGTATGCGCGCAAGCTCGTCGTCGTCCATTTCGGACACGTTCTTGGCGTTCAGCCAGTACTCTCCCTTTGATGGCGTATCAAGACACCCGATCAGATTCATCAAGGTTGACTTGCCAGAGCCTGATGGGCCGATAATCGCGATGTATTCACCCTTGTGAACATCAAACGATACACCGTGCAAGGCATGCACCTCTTCAGCACCCATCTGGTAAGTCTTCCAGATCTCGCGCATCGAGATTAGCGACGCCGGGCTTTTCTGGCCATTGACCTGCTCTTGTTGCACTACCGGTTCGGCTACCGGAGCTACGAGTGTAACGTCGCTCATTAGCTGCCCTCGTTTGCGTTGGCGTTAGCGCCGGTCTTTTTTATCTGACGTTTGACGGTCATGCCATCCTTGAGTGTCTTCAGCACACGGCTTGGCCCTCTGACAATTTCCATTCCCGGCTGGACGCCGCTCGTGATCTCAATGTCGGCTTCACCGGTAATTCCGGTGGTAATTTCGATGAATCTTACTTTGTTGCCTTCAAGGACGTAGACACCTTTAAGGTTCTTCGGCTTTTCGGTTGAAGCAGGAGTCGGTGAATTGCCGGCTACGCTCGCTGCGGGTGAAGGTGACGGGGAGGGCGCCTTCTCGACGATGGCCTCGAGCGGCACCGCCACTACATTATTCTTAGTCTTGGTTGTGATCGTCGCCGTTGCGCTCATGCCGGGACGGAGGCCGTTGCGGATTTCATCAGGCATCTCACGCAATTCGATAGTGACCTTAAACTCTTTCGCCTCCTGCACGTTCACGCGGTTCGAGAGACCGCCCAGTGTGTCAGACTTGGAAACCGCGAGCGGGTTTTTCTGCGTGACCACGGCTTGAATTTCCTTGTCTCCAAGCGCGTCGACCTTCACCTTTGCGTGTTGGCCCACTTCGACATTGGAGATTTCCGTCTCGTCGACATTGACCTCGACGTTGATCGTAGACATATCCGCGATCGTCATTAGTGGTGTCGTGGAAAGCCCCGCGACAGCGAATTCGCCAACCCGAGTTGGGATATCAGCTACAACGCCATTCAGCGGTGATACCTGTGTCGCCTTTGAGCGCTGGCTTGATTGCCCGCGCAGGAGGGCCTGTTGCTGGCTCGCGCGCATTTCGGATGACCTGATCCCTGTATGGGCATCTCGGACGGCGATTCGCTGTTGGTTGGCGCGCTCGACGGCCTCCTTAACCGCAATCTTCTGAGACTCCAGGTTCGCCCTGGCGGTATCAACCGAAATCTTCGCCTGGTCAAAGCGATCTTTCGCGGCATCATACTCAGAGCGGGAAGCTACACCCGCTTCGATCAAATCAGTATTCCGTTTAAGTTCGCGTTGGGCCGTGTTCAAATCTACCTGTGCCCGCTCGACGGCGTTTTGTAAGGCAACAAGCTGCTGGCGTGCCGCAGCGACGGAGGACTCAGCCACCACCAAACCCTGCTGGGCTGAAGAGACCGCGTTACGCGCAGCCTGAACGTCATTAAGGGAAGCCTGGGCGGCGGCCCATTGTGCTTCCTGGTTTGATTGGAGCTGGGTGGGATCAATGCGAACAAGCGGTTTGCCCTGGACGACCTGGTCCCCAGCATTCACATAGATTTCCTCAATCCTTCCCGGAACTTCGCTAGTTAGTTTGATGTAGCGAATCGGACGCACCTCGCCGGAGGCGGTGACTGTTTGCCGCAGCTCCGGCCTGACCTCGACTTTAATGGTCGTTACTTCGGCTTCTTCCTTGCGGGTGGCAAAGACGCTGACAATGATGACAAGGGCCAGAACGGCCACTGTGACGACTGCGATAATGATCTTTTTCTTGCGGCTTAATGCCATGAGTTTTACCTTACGATCAGGGGTTTTGAGTCTTGATGACTGACGAAGTAATAATCTGGCACAGATTTGCGCCAATTCCAACCGCGCCCGTTCGAGAAGCTCTTACGTCCTGAAATGCCAAACAGTTTCAATAAAGAGCAATCAGGACCACAACTTGCAAGGTGCTCGGAGCCAAAAGCCCTTTCACGCGATTGAGCTTTCGTCCCCGGCGCTGCAAGCTCAGGAGGCCAAGCGTTGGCGCTCTGACGATTTCGCGCTAGAATTACTTCTTGATAAGTTCTTTACCTCAGAAAGGGGTTAACAGCCCTATACCGCCAGCCGCGGATCACCGAATAGATGATTAGCTGTGGGAAGTGCAAAACGGAGAACCTTGAGGGCTCGCAGTATTGCGACGAATGCGGTGCTCCGCTCAGACCCAACTTTCGCTCCAATGCTCCTGGCGCCGGTGGAGTGATAGGAGAGCCGGAAAGCAATAACGGCTCGCATGCGGCAAACAAACAACCCGAGTTTGCGAGCGGTTCGTCGGCCGCCCTGAATTTCGCTTCTTCGCTGGGTTCGGGTAATCGCGCCCATGCATGGCTTGTAATAGAGCGAGGCCGGTCGCTGGGCAAGAAGTTTATGCTAAGTCATATGGAATCGCAGATTGGGCGCTGGGACGCAGATAGTGGAATTTTCCCAGATGTCGATCTCGACTCTGATGACCCCGAGGCTAAGGTTTCACGACGCCATGCCCGCATTACCTTGCGTGACGGGCGATACTCTCTTGAAGACCTGGGCTCTACCAATGGAACATTTGTTAACCGGGGGAAGAGATTGCTGCCTGGACAGCTACAGCCTTTGCAAGATGGCGACGAGATTATCGTTGGCAAGACCTTTCTCCGCTTTCATGTAGCCAAATAACTTGCCAGAGTCAAAACCCATATCGTCCGATCCCTTTGATGAGTCAGCGGCTGGTAGCGTCGATTTGCACACCGACAGCGCGGCTCACAAAGGAACCACCGGCGGGCATCAGCCCACAGTTAAGCAACTAGACCCGGGCACCGTCTTAAACGCGCGCTACGAAATCGCGCGTCGAATTGGCGGTGGCGGCATGGGAGCCGTCTACCTGGCCAAAGACCGCAATCTCGGGGACGCGCCTCGTGCTGTAAAAGAAATGGTGGAGTCGCACCTGGATCCCGCCCAGCATGAAAAGGCCATCGGAGACTTTAAACGTGAGTCTCTTCTACTGACCTCGCTGGAGCACTCGTCAATCCCGACAATCTACGACTATTTTTACGACCAGACCCTCGGCCGCTTTTATCTGGTTATGAAATACATCTCTGGAGGCGACCTGGCTTCGCGTCTTCGCAATGCGCCGGGTAACAGGATTGACGAAAAGACAGTCTGTGATTGGGGCGTGCAGGTGGCAGATGTGCTTGAGTATTTGCATAGCCGCCCAAAACAAATTATCTATCGCGACCTCAAGCCCGCTAACCTGATGATTGATGGCAACTCCGGCCGCGTGATGCTTATCGACTTTGGCATCGCGCGTTGGGTTAAGCAGGAAGAGAAAGGCGTGACCGCCGTCGGCACCATGGGCTATGCGCCCCCGGAACTCTTCGCCGGCAGAGTTGAGCCCCGTTCTGACGTCTACAGCCTTGGCGCAACTATGTTTCACCTGCTAACGGGATCAGATCCGCAGGACAACCCGCTGCTTATTTTTGATTTTGCAAAAAATCCGCGGCCGCGCCAGATAGCCCCTTCGATCTCCAGCGAGTTGGAGCAGATCTTGATGAGATCCGTCGAATACAAGCCAGAAGATCGCTTTGCTTCGGCAGGAGAGATGCGCGACGCGCTCTCGACTCATCTTGAAAGATTGATCGCGGGAAGGGTTAGCTATGGGGTCCCCGCTCCGCTGTTGGGCAGCGAAACTGTTCAGGTTCAAACGGTCTATTGTGGTTTTTGCGGCGGCCGCATCGCCGCTGATGATGTTTTCTGCGCACACTGCGGGGCGCGGCAACCAATGGCTGGCGTAGGCGCGAGCGCCACTCTGCGCGCTGCGCGACCGACGGCCAAGCTGGTCGTGGCGGGGACAACCGAGCTGGATGCATCCTTTATTCTGCAGAAAGACAATAATCTTGTCGGTCGTACCGACCCGCATTCCAATATCTTCCCGGAAATCGATCTTTCCAGATTCGATCCTGAGACCAAAGTTTCGCGCCGACACGCGCGCATTTGGGTAGAAGGAGACACCTTCCTTGTTGAAGATCTCGGTTCGGTGAATGGAACGGTGATTAATGATTCGGTGAGGCTGGCGCCTCGTCAGCCGCGCGTCTTGGACAGCGGCGACAAAATCCGGCTGGGTGAAACAACTCTACATTTTCTCTTGGGATAACCTGAGGATTTTCGATTTTAGATTGCAGATTTTGAATTTACGCCCAGTGCTTTTGTCGACAGATCTAAAATCACAAATCTAAAATCAAAAATCTCTTACGATGACGGCGAGATTAGAAAGAACCGCAATCACGCGGTCAACAAGAAAAACGGGCCCACACAGACAACTGGTCGAGAGACGCGTCGCACCATTTTCCTTGCGGTGCGGCGCACTGTTGATTGATTACATTGTCCTGATTGCCATCCTCGCATCAAGCACTCTTATCGCGAGGATGTTCGGGGGCGGTGCGCGCGCAGCTGGCAATTCGGCGGAGACCGTGGGAATCATTGTTGCGATTGCGGCAGTCGTACTTGACCTCGGCGTGCTGGCCGGACTTACGGGCAGATCAATCGGCAAGTGGGCCACGGGTTTGCGTGTGGAACGAAACAGCGGAGAGGAAGTTGGCCTTGGCCGCATCTGCCTGCGTCATTTTCTTGGTTACCCACTGTCATTTTTAACAATGGGCTTTGGTTTTCTCCTTGCGGCGATGACTCCGCGCGGTCGTGCATTACATGATTTTATCGCTGACACGATAGTGCTTCGCGAGAGCCCGTCCCAGCCACGGCGCCTGTAAGATTAGGCCGGCGAGAACCTTTCGCGGATCTGCTGAGGCTGGATAGCGCAAAACACCTCAAGTTATCATCTGAGAGCTGGGACCTGTTTCTAAAATGAGTGAGCTAATAGTCAAGTATCCGGATCGAGCCCCAGACCATTTTCCACTTGGCCGTCTGCGCATAACCATTGGCCGATCGGCCCGTAACGATCTTTGCATTCCCGATCCCTTCGCTTCACGCGTGCATGCCGAGGTTCGCCGGGAGGGCGATGAATACTTTCTGCAGGATCTTGGTTCCGCGAATGGCACACTCTACAACGGCGCCACGGTAGAAGGTACCCTGCCACTCACCTCCGGCGGACGCATACAAATTGGTGAGACCGAAATCGTCTTTGACGACGGCTCCTTCAATTCCAGCATGGGCGCAACAATGATCACGGAAAACACCGGATCGTTGCCCGACGCGACAATTGCGTTGGCCTCGGGCGATCGCACTACGTCTGGCCTGCTGGAAGCGATTGAAGGCGCCCGCACAAAATCCGAAGAGATGGTTACCACGCAGGTCGCAAATCAGGGAGATCTGCTGGCTCTGATCAGCAAAGTGGGAATCACTCTGATGGCCTCTGCAACGCTGAATGAAACTCTGGAACAGATCGTCTCGCTGGTTTTCGAGTCCGTTCCTGCGGACCGCTGTCTGCTCATGATGCGCGACGAAGGCAGCGAAGAGCTGAGAGTGGCCGTCGCCCGACTGCGCGATCGAGTGGGCGAAGTGGGAGAGATTCGTGTCAGCCGCAACGTGTTGGATGAAGTTGTCATTCGCGGGAAATCAGTCTTGACGTCTGACGCCCAGCACGACCCGCGATTTGCAAGCGGCACCGTCGTCCTGCAAGGGATTCGATCCGTTCTGGCAGTACCCCTGGGCGTTTCTGAGAAAGTTTTTGGCATTATTTATGCAGACTCGCCGCTTGCTGATGGTCGATTTACGGAAGACCACTTAAAGGTTCTGACGACGCTCGCATCAGTTGCGGCTATTCGCGTAGAGAACACACGTCTGGTTGAATCCCGCTTACAGCAGGAACGGCTTGAGCGCGAATTGCAGCTCGCAATGGAAATTCAGCAGCGGTTCCAGCCTACCGCGCCGCCCATAGTCCCCGGTTACGAACTGCAGGGGATCAGTTTTCCCTGCTACGAAATAGGGGGTGATTATTACGACTTTATCCGGCGTGAAGACGGCCGGTTGGTAATCGCGCTGGGCGACGTGTCGGGCAAAGGAACCGCGGCAGCGCTCTTGATGTCTTCGCTGCATGCGGCGGTTCATGCCCAGGCGGGTTCTCACGATTCATTGGTGGAAACAATTTCTGCCGTGAACCGTTACCTCGCCGACAACATTCCCGCCAATCGATTTGTCACGTTGTTTTATGCGGAATTGGATCCGGAATCGGGTGCCGTCTCATTCCTCAATGCCGGTCATAATCCGCCGCTGATCGTTCACGCGGCAGGAACGGTGGAGCAGCTTGCTTCTGGTGGATTGCCTTTGGGCATTAAGCGCGACGCTGATTATCGAGAGGGCCGCACGCTGCTGCAAAGGGGCGATGTGATGGTGATCTATTCCGATGGCGTGACGGAAGCTGCCAGCCCAAGCGGTGAGGAGTTTGGTCCTACCCGCTTATATGAGGTGGTCTCGCGCAACGTTGAGGCGTCCGCGGCAGGAATTCGCGACAGGATTGAATCTGCCCTGACTAAGTTTTCGCAAGGAACCAAGGCCGCCGACGATATCACGCTCGTGATCGTCAAGCGCCAGGCCGAAACACGACAACTTGTGGGGGAAGCCGGCTAATTAATGTTCATCTGTGGCAGATTGGCTGAGTACACTATGATATTTCAAAACGCATGATTGGCCGCGACTTCGACCGGCGCTCGACCTCCCTGAACCCGGCTACCTTGAACGACGAAGGGATTCCATGCCAGAGAAAAGGGTCGGGCATCTTCTCCATGCTCGGTTCCACCGGATAGCCTTCGACGATCTTTGCCCCTTGCTTTGCGGCAAAGTCGACCGCGTCACGAAGCAGTTGTGCTGAAACTCCTCTACGTCGGTAAGGCTTCTTAACGAAGAGACAGGAGACGGACCAAACAGGTTTGCTATAGATCCATGTGATAGACTTCTGATCTCCCTGCTACACTTAAGTTTCTCCGTTTTCGCTCGTATCTCAGATCCGCGTTCATTCGCGTCTATTCGCGGCTGCGTTTACTCTTTCCGCACAAATAATTCGTCCTTCAGATGGACAAGGACACAGACATTGGCGGCTCGCAACATCGGTTCCCCGTAACCAGCCACTCAGCAATTGTCGCTGCTCGCAGTGACGACCAACAGGTACGCCAACGCGCATTGACCACCATCATCGCAAGTTACTGGAAACCTGCTTACAAGTACATCCGTTTCAAGTGGCAGGCCTCGAACGAAGACGCAAAGGATTTGACCCAGGGCTTTTTTGCCGTGGCGATCGAGAAAAACTACTTTGCTGGTTACGATGCAGCTAAGGCCAGCTTCCAAACCTTCTTGCGCACCTGCCTGGATGGTTTTGTGGCGAACCAAAAGAAAGCTGAACTGCGAAAGAAGCGCGGTGGCGGTGCCGGCCTTTTCTCACTTGACTTCAGCACGGCGGAAGACGAACTTGCGCGGTACGGCCCAACTTACGGTGACAGTCCCGCAGATTATTTCCGAAAGGAGTGGGTTCGAAGCCTCTTCACACTGGCAATCGAAACGCTCTCACGACAATACGACGACAGTGGACGCAGCGTTTACTTCAAACTGTTCGAACTTTACGATTTGCGGGAGGACGAGATGGAATCGAAAGTTTCATACGCCTCCCTTGCGAATCAGTTTGGCCTGGACACGACAGACGTTACTAACTACCTGGCGGCGGCCAGGCGCGAGTTCAGAAAAGTTGTACTGGAAAAGTTGCACGAGCTAACTGCTACTGAAGAAGAGTTTCGCACGGAAGCGCGCGCGTTGCTCGGAGTTGAAATGAAGTGAGATCGCTCTCGGACAAAAAGATCGAGGAGCTGCGAAGTATCGCAGCGAATCCTGATTTTAGCTCGACGAAATACAGGATTGTCAAAGAACTGGCGCGCGGAGGAATGGGCACAGTCTACCTGGCGGAAGATCCGGAACTCAGCAGACAGATTGCAATCAAGGTTCTGAGCACTCCGGGAGCAAATTCGGACCTGGGCCGGCGCATGGTGCGTGAGGCGCAGATCATTGCGCGGCTAGAACATTCCGGCATTGTTCCAGTTCACGACGTTGGGGTGCTTGCGGACGGCCGCGTTTTTTACGCGATGAAACTCATCCGTGGTGAACGACTGGACGAGTATGCTGCGCGGGCTGAGTCGGTCAAAGATCGACTCCGGAAATTCCAGTCTGCGTGTGATGCGGTCGCGTTTGCTCACGCTCATGGAGTAATCCACAGGGACCTGAAACCACAAAACATCATGGTGGGATCCTTTGGCGAGGTGCTGGTGCTCGACTGGGGAGTTGCAAAGATATTGCCGCCGCATCGCTTGTCGGAGGGTTCCAGAGAAGCGGAAACACTGATGCTGCCGACGACCAAGCAGGGGGACAATGATTCGCAGCCGATTGGCCAAGACACAACGGACGGAACAATCATAGGTACGCCGGGATACATGTCCCCCGAGCAGGCCCGGGGTGAAATCGAACAACTGAACCAACGCTCAGACGTCTATTCGTTGGGTGCAATTCTCTACTTTCTACTGACAAACGAAAACCCCAGGTCCGCCAATGGCCACGCTGCGCCAGGGCATCAGTCTGAACCCACGCCACGACCCAGAGAACTAAATGCGAAGATCGGCAAGGCCGCCGAAGCGATTTGCTTGAAAGCTATGGCGCCCTCGAACGATGACAGGTATACGAGCGCCGCCGAACTGGCGGCTGACATTGCCCGTCTGGTAGACGCCGAGCCGGTGTCTGCTTATCGGGAAAATGCGTTCGAGAAAACCGGGCGCTGGTTGGGGAAGAACCGTTTCCTCATTTTTTTAATCCTTGCTTACCTGCTTATGAGAATCTTCTTCATTTTAACAGCCCGGGGTTAAAGATTCTTCGTCAGACGTTTAATAGAAGAGTAGATAACAACGCTACAGGACAAATAGGAGATTGCAATGTCTAAACCCTTGATCGGAATCTTGCTGGGCGCCGTACTCGGAGCGTTTGATGGACTGACTGCCTGGTTTACGCCTGCGGTCAGAAACGAGCTAGCCAGCATAGTGGTCAGTTCAACTATTAAAGGAATCATTGCTGGAATAGCAATCGGATTCTTTGCCAAAAAATATCAGTCTCTACCCATTGGTATTTTGTTTGGTCTGGCCGTGGGGGCGCTGCTGGCATTTCTAACTGCGCGCTTCGCGGTTGGCGGCTATTACTTCGCAATCATGTTGCCTGGCAGCATGGTCGGATTGATTGTTGGCTTCGCAACGCAAAAATACGGCCGAGTACCAAGGACAGCACATGGCTGAATTGATCAGGCACTCATGAACGGATTGGTCGCCACTCCTTTGGGGTGCGCAGGCCCGGCAGCGCTTTGGCCAAACGGCTTGATGCAACCCACCGCAGCTTTCTAAACGTGATTTGGTATCGTGAGAAATGAGCGTACCAGCGAGGCCAAAGCGGCGCCGGGCCGCGGCACTGCTCCAAAGTCTCGGGTCGGGGCGCGGACTAATCCTCCGGTTTACCCGTCAATAACGCATCGCTTTTCAGCGTCTGCGGCCCACTCTCGTTGCAGATTGCAAAGGACGCTCCCGGATACATCGTGACGCCGGCATAGTCGCCTTTGGCGTTGATGATATAGAAGTTAATCCCAAAGGCCGGATTGCCACGACTGTTCAGCAGCCGTTTCTCAACAGTGTTTGCCTTAATCCGTCTCAACGCTTCCATTCCTGCATCTTTTGGATGAGCCCCACGGCGCATCTCTTCAACAATCAGGAAAGAGCAGAGATTGTAGAGGTTTGCTTCGCCGCGACCGGTTGAGCCCGCAGCGCCTACGCTGCCGTCCACATAAAGACCCGCGCCGAGAATTGGCGAATCTCCCACTCGTCCCGGAATCTTCCACGCGAGCCCGCTCGTGGTGGTAACGCCGCAGATTTCCCTTTTTGAGTTTACGCCGTTGCAATTGATTGTGCCGTAGTAGTGCTCGCGGTCGATTAGCCCTTCCGCCACCATCTTCAAGCCTTCGCGATGCCATAGTTCGCTGCGTGTTTTCGGGTCGAGATAGTGGCCCGGGTCAGTGCGCCGCTTCCACTCGAGCCACAGCCGGCGCGAATTCTCTGTATTGAGATCGTCTTCAATCTTAAATCCCATGTTCTTCGCAAATTCTTGCGCGCCCCTGCCCACAAGTAGATGGTGATCAGTGGTCTCCGATACCGCTTTCGCCACGAGGGAAGGCGTGCGCACGCCTTCCAGCGCTGCCACCGCGCCGGCACGCTTCTTTGGGCCATGCATACAGGAAGAATCGAGCTGCACTATGCCCTCAGCATTGGGTAATCCACCATAGCCGACGCTATTGTCAAGCGGATCAAGTTCTACGATGTTTACGCCCGCGATCACGGCATCTAGTACGTCCGTCCCCTGCGTCATTAGCGTGAAGGCTTTTTGCACTGCAGTCACGTCGCCGCCGTTTTTAAAACGGTTGCCGTTTGCGGAGGCGATGACGATCGGTTTGACGCCGCTCTGCGTGACGATGGCAGGAAACTGAGTGACCGCCGTTTTTGTCGCCGCCAGAGTAAGCCCAGCGACGGCGCCCGTGCGCATAAAATCACGACGTTTGATTTTTTTAGCCATTTGGATCCTCCGGTTCAAAACGTTCAGTAGTCTAGAATTGGGTGCTCCAACTAAATGCGTTTCGCTTCATCGACTTAGATTCAAGATCAAGATTGGGAATATCGTGTAAGCGCCTGTTGTTATACGCTGTACCGGCATCACAGAGTGACGCCTCCCGATTTTATATTCCAAATTTGCGCCGGGAACTCCGTTAACAAGTTCGATGTTTATAGCATGCGACAGGTGAGACGCAAGAACTCCGTTAGAAGTTCAATGTGTCGTTCTAACCGCGAGACAACATTTCACTCCTAAAGGAGTGAGTATCTGTGGCGGCCCGATGGCTATAAACATGCCACCACTACGTGGTTGGCGGCGTCACCAATTCGGTTGGCGGCGTCACCAATTCATAAAATCGCCGTTTCTTCCAACAATCGTCCCTGCGCAAAGCGCTCCACGCTCAGTTGAGAGGCATCGATGAGGTCGGAGCGGCCGTGGAGAATCAGGTCGGCGGCAATACGTCCTGAGGCTGGGGAGTGCATTACTCCATGACCGCTGAAGCCGTTCACGAAAAAAAGCCCGGGCAAATCCGGTGCAGAGCAGATGATCGAATGATGGTCCGGGGTCATCTCGTATAGACCCGCCCAGGAGCGACGAGGATTAACAGCCGCGTCAGCAAGACTCGGGACGCGTGCGGCGGCGCGAGTCAGAACCTTTTCCACGAAAGTTGGATCAAAGTCAGTCTTGAAGCCCGGGGTTTCCTCGGGATCGTTCCACGCCAGCAAAATGCCCGCACCCTCGCGACGGAAATGAAAGCCAGTCGACATATCGATAACCATGGGAAAGCGCTGCGGCAACTTGTCGAAGGGCTCTGTTAGCACAAGCTGACGACGCAAAGGCTCAACTGGCAATGACGACCCGGCCATTTTTGCGACCTCAGCGGCCCAGGGGCCCGCAGCGTTGACGACGACGCTCGTAGAGACGAAGCCGCGAGTTGTAGTCACGCCGGTGATACCGCGGGATCCAACATCGATGGCGGTCACCTGAGTGTCCAACCACAATCGCGCTCCTCGTTCGCGCGCCTTTAGCATAAATCCCATCATCACGCTGTGCGGATCGACAAAACCATCGGTAGGACAAAAAGTGCCGCCAAGAATATCGTCGACGCGCAACTGAGGAACAAACTTCGCGATTTCTTGGCGCGAGACCAGCTCCACATTCTTCAATCCCAGAGCTACCTGCCGTTCACGATTTACTTTCAAATAGTTAAGCTGGCTTTCGTTTGTTGCGCAAAAGAGGTAGCCATGTGCGCGATAGTCAGCCGGGTAACCCATCACTTCGTCGAATTGAGCGAAGAAGTTGATTGAGTAGATCGACATTTTAATGTTGACCGGTGTCGCAAACTGCGCGCGCACGCCACCCATGCTTTTGCCCGTCGACCCCTTGCCTTGATGTGCTTCGCGCTCGATTACCAGAACATTCGTGCAACCGGCTTCGCCTAGATGATAGGCGACGCTCGACCCCACGATCCCGCTGCCTATAATTACTACGTCCGCTGTTTCAGTCATTGTTTTTGCAAGAAAGCAGATCGTGCCGGAGAATAAGCGGAATACCGAATGGATGCAATGCTGCTGTCCTTATTTGAAAGACAAGTAACCGATCAACGAAGTTCACACGAAATGTCACGAAGAAGCACAGTGTTGCTGAGTGTGATTTAATGGATTTTTTACTTGTCTTTTGAAGTAGGACACCACCGAGCTAAGAAAAGTTTCGGAGCACGCGCTCAGTTGGTTATTATCAAGGAGTCTTTTCCTCTTGATAGCTGTCTCTCGTATGAGCCATTACTTCTTCTCATCGCAGTTTTGTAGGCTGCGCTGTAAAAAAACATAGCGTTTAGCGACACTTGAGTACTGTTATGACTTGAGTACTGTTATGCCAAACAATACTGAATTCGAAACTGCCTTTCAGAAGTTGAGGGCGATTCTTGAGCCTTATGCAGCAAAGCTAAAGGTAGTGCATGACAAGAGCAACAACTACTACCTCGACACGCACCATATCATGAAGAACAAAAAGCCGATGTTCTTTGGTGCGGTGCGTGTGGGAAAGTCGTATGTCAGTTTTCATTTGATGCCGGTGTATGCGTTTCCAGACTTAGTGGCTGGACTTTCCCCGGAATTAAAGAAACGTATGCAAGGTAAGTCGTGCTTCAACTTTACTGCGGTTGATGAAAAGCTCTTCAAGGAGTTGGCCAAACTGACGAGGGCCGGCTTTGCCAGGTTTACTTCCCCGCAATTTCTCAGGATGATTGAGCAGCAGCAGCGATGAGTCAGGATCTGGTCAATAGATATCTCCGCTGGTTTTCATACGAGCAAGACAGCCATGCGAAGGCGCTGGCATCGTTGAATGCCGTCAGCGAGGAATTGCGCGCGGCGGAGGCTTTTCAGAAAGCTGTTGATCTCATGGCTCACATCATCGCTGCGCGTCGCATGTGGCTCTATCGCTTAGGCATCAACCGGGAACCCGCAGAACTCTTTCCCCGGCACGCAGTGTTAGCAGATCTGGCGTCGCAGTTAAGCGAAATGGAAGGCGCATGGTCTACCTACCTTAGTGAACTCTCCGACATTGAACTCACGCGCGTCATTGAGTATCAGAGTTACGAAGGCCCGCGGTTTCGTAGCACGATTGAAGACACTCTCACTCAACTGTTTGGCCATTCGTGGTATCACCGGGGACAGATTGCAATGCTCCTGCGATCCATCGGCGCGGAGCCAGCCATCACAGATTTTGTATTCTGGGCACGGGAGCCGGTCGCTGAGATCTGATTTTTTTTTGCAAGAGAGGTACGCGTCACGAAACGCGTACCTCGTGGCTCGGTGGGTAAATCTGAAAGACTCGATTAGGCTGCAAGCTGAATCAAAAGGGTGAAGCAGGTCTACTGAAGCACAAAGTTGTAGGTAATCAACCCAGACACTCTCACCGGTTGATCCCCGAGCATGGTTGGCGAGAAGCGCGCTTGATACGCGGCTTTTTGCGCCTCACTAACGAGAAACGGACTTCCAGAGACGGCCCTGGCTGAAACAACCTTTCCTGTTTCATCAATCAAGACTTGAACGCTCACCGTGCCCTGGATACGCATCTGTTTCGCCATTTGAGGATAAGGTGGTTTGGGCAAGGAAATAGCCTCGCTGTTGATGATCTTCTTTCGAATTACTCTGGTAACGGGCTGTTGAACTACCTCTGACGGAGGTGTTTCCCTGACAGTGATTACCGGATTTGATCTTCCTGCGTTGCCGCTACCGCTTGTCCGCGAGTCAGAGTCTCCAGGTTGGCTTGGATCACTATCATGCCCGTTGAATACCACAATACCCACTCTTGGCATTGGCAAACCGGGATTAGGAGTTGTCGAGATCGTATCCGGGGCAGCTTTCGGGTCATCCACCCTCGCAATAGCCTCCTTTCGCTCGAAATAAGTTTGCTTGCCGTCTGGGCTCTTAGGTGTGTTAGAGGTAGGTCGGACGACGGTTGCTTGTCGCTCAGGCCTAGGAAGATCAATTAATGGCATCATCGTCACGAGCTCAAGACTTTGATCTTCCATCCGGGCATCGTAGGCATAAATACTCACAACGCCCGCAATGACGAATAATAGTGCGTAACTCGCAGTGGTGAAGAGAAAGAATGACCCGCGTCTCTTGAATTCGCTCCGGTGCGAACTCGATTCAATCAGGTTACTAAACATCTGGTCCTCCGTTGCCGGTGCCATGCGGGTCGCAGGAGCCTTCCGCAACCTTAGACCCCAACTGATCTCCGTTTGTTCCCGGAAAACCGAGTCCAAAGTCCAAGGTCCAAAGTCCAAAGTAATATGTCTAGCGTTTATTCTCGTTAGCCAAAACATTGGACATTGGACTTTCGACATCTTAGGATTGCAAACGCTCTCCTATCCCCTCATTTCAGGAGCAACCGCATGGTGACGCTTGAATCCAAGAACTCCCTTCAGGAAGAGCTAAATCCCTTCGAAATATCCAAGCAACAATTCAATCGTGCCGCCGACTACCTTGATCTCGGTCTGTCCATGCGGCACGTGCTTGAGACACCGAAGCGGCAGCTAATTGTTTCCATTCCCGTAAAAATGGATGGCGGCGATGTGCAAGTGTTTGAGGGATATCGCGTCCAGCACAACATAGCTCGCGGTCCGGCTAAGGGCGGCATACGCTATCACCCCAGCGTATCGCTGGACGAAGTGAAAGCGCTGGCTTCGTGGATGACTTGGAAGTGCGCAACGGTTGGCATTCCGTACGGTGGCGGCAAAGGCGGCGTTATTTGTGATCCAAAGCGAATGTCAAAAGATGAGCTTGAGCGTCTGACGCGCCGTTATGCTTTTGAAATCGCACCGATTATTGGGCCCGACCGCGACATTCCCGCTCCCGACGTTAATACCGACGAACAGACCATGGCCTGGATCATGGACACGATCTCAATGGTTCGTGGACATACTGAGTTGGGCGTGGTCACCGGCAAACCCATCTCTCTGGGAGGCTCGCTGGGCCGGCGCGAAGCTACTGCGCGAGGTTGTCTTTATGCATTGCGCGAGGCGTGCAGCGTTAAAGGCATGAGTCTGAAGGGAGCGCGAGTGGCTGTTCACGGCTTTGGCAATGCCGGCGCGAACATCGCGCGGTTGGTGGCAGAGGACGGAGCGCGCGTGGTGGGAATCTGTGATTCAAGGGTCGGCCTTTATGCGGAAAACGGCATTGATATTCAAGCGGCGCTGCAACAGAAGGCAAAAACGAAGTCTTTAGCAGGTCTGCCCGGCGTGAAAGAGATACCAAGCGACGATGTGCTTACCGTCGATTGCGACGTTCTGTTGCCATCCGCTCTCGAGAATGCAATCACGTTAGCCAATGTGGGGCGAGTGAAAGCCAGGATCATCGCGGAGCTTGCGAACGGTCCCACAACCCCGGGATCTGATCGGGTCCTGGCGGACGAAGGAGTGTTCGTGGTTCCTGATATCCTAGCGAATGCCGGTGGCGTTACGGTCAGCTACTATGAATGGGTGCAGGATCAGTATTCGTTTTTCTGGTCAGAAAAACAGATCAATGAAACGCTCGAGCAGTCGATGCGGACGGCGTTCAGAGCGGTACACGAAACAGCGCAACGTTGCGAAACAGATATGAGAACGGCGGCATACATTCTGGCGGTCGATCGAGTGGCGGAAGCAACACGGGTGCGAGGAATATTTCCGTAAGGATGGGCTTTGGGCTTTGGTCTTTGCTCGCTCATGAGGAAGTTTGGTTTCCTGGATCCAAATCTCAACCGCCGAGGATTAAGACCTAAGACCCAAGACCAATATTTTTATGACAGACAAAATTATTGTTTACGAAAGGCCAACTTGAACGAAGTGCCGAGAGATGCATCGCCTGCTCCGGGAGAGTGGCGCACCTTTTCAGAAAGTGAATTACTACACTGCGCCGCTGACTAAGAAAAAGCTACGGGAGTTGTTAGCGAAACTGAAGCTCTCGCCACGCGAATTGTTGCGCACCAGTGAGCCAATTTACCGTGAGCTCGGTTTAGCCAAAGGGGAATTCACAGATGCCGCGATGATTTCGCTAATGATTGAGCACACGGATCTCATCCAGCGCCCGATCGTCGAACGTGGCAATCGTGTAGTGCTTGGACGCCCGAAAGAGAGTGTGCAGGCACTGCTGTAATTTTTGGAGTGCGCCGGCCTGGCGGCGCTTTAGCCTGCGGTGGCAGGTCGCTCCGACCAGCGCCGCCGGGAGGCGACCAAAGCGCCGTCAGGCCGGCGCCTTCCAAAGAGCGGCCTTTTGTCGAGTGGTTACAACTTGAAGAAACCTGAAACCATCTTCGCCTGTCAAAACTGCGGCCATCAGTCGCGCAAGTGGCTTGGGAAATGCCCCGAGTGCGGTGAATGGAATTCGCTTGTCGAAGAGCGGGCCAGAGGGACGAAGGGAACAACGCGAAACGGATTCAAGCTGCGCGACGCGGTGGCTGTTGCTTACGGCGAGATTGAATCGCAAGACGATGTGCGCGTTTCTTCGGGCGTCACTGAGTTTGATCGTGTGCTCGGCAGCGGCATCGTTCCCGGCACGCTCGTCTTGATTGGGGGCGATCCAGGAATTGGAAAGAGCACTTTGCTCCTTCAGGTGGCAGACAGATTAAGCGCCGGGGGCACCGTCGTACTTTACGTTTCCGGTGAAGAATCGGAGCGTCAAATCAAGTTGCGTGGCGAACGACTGAAGATTGAGGCGACGAACCTTTACCTCCTGCCGGAGACCAACCTCGAAAACATCTTTCACGAAGTAGAACGTTTAAAGCCCGGCGCAATCATCGTTGATTCCATCCAGACGGTTTTCTCGGCACTAATTGAGTCGGCGCCCGGCTCAGTTTCGCAAGTAAGAGAAGTGGCCCACCAGTTTTTATTGCTGGCAAAGAATCGCACAATTCCGGTCTTTTTGATCGGGCACATCACGAAGGATGGGGCTATCGCCGGGCCCAAGACGCTGGAACACATCGTTGATACGGTCCTGTATTTTGAAGGCGAACGGCATCACAACCATCGCATCGTGCGCGCCACCAAAAACCGATTTGGCGCGGCGAACGAGGTAGGCATCTTTGAGATGACGGGGGCCGGATTGATTCCGGTGGCGAATCCATCGCAGATGTTTTTGCAAGAGCGTCCGCAGAATGTGTCGGGTTCTGTGGTCACGGCGTGCATGGAGGGCACGCGCCCGTTGCTTGTGGAGGTCCAGGCTTTGGTCTCAGGATCCAAGTATGGCACTGGTCGCAGGATGACACAGGGTGTGGACCAAAACCGAGTTGCGCTTTTGATTGCCATGCTCGAGAAACGCATCGGCCTGCAAATGCTTAGTGACGATATTTTTGTGAACATCGCCGGTGGATTGGAGGTTGACGAACCAGCCGCCGATTTGGGTGTGATCGCCGCAATAGCTTCCAGTTTCAAAAACATTCCCATCGATCCTCACACAGCAGTGTTTGGCGAAGTTGGGTTGACAGGCGAGGTGCGCGGCACGATGCAGGCGGCGGTGCGTGCACGTGAGGCCCAGGCCTTAGGCTTCAAGAAGATCGTCATACCGGCGTCGAACGCGGTCGGCCTCGAACGCATGCTGGGTGTGAGAGTGGTAGGCGTTCGATCCGCGGAAGAGGCGTTGCTGGAACTTTTCTAAACTGGGGATCGCAGAGTAACAGTTTCCAGTTAACCAACTTAGGTGTGTTTACGAGAAAAGAAAAGCGTCTTGTGTTTCGTGCGGATTTGTGAAATTTCGTGGATCGCGTGCAGTCGAAATAAAAGCGATCCACGAAGTTCACGCTGAAGCTAACACGGCGTCGATTTCCTCAGTTTCTTAGGTTTTTCCGTGACCGCTGGACTATAATAACTGCGGACTCGGGGGCCAGGAGACAAGGAGCCGCGAGTTTTTACCGAAGTCACCGTGGGGTTCGGTTTGCTGACGATCTAAACCATATATTTAACGCGCAACCTTGCTGCGTCGCCCGAGCATCATAGACTCCGAGTCTGAAAATAGCGAAAAACAGCTTCTAACAGCCCTTCGCTCGATTCCTTGTTTGAATATTTTCGCCGCGCGGCAACTCCAAGGATACGCGGTCTTATAGAATGGAAGTCCAAAAGGGTTGTCTTTCCTTTCGTCCGGTTTCGACAGATCTGGAGGTTTTCGAGATGAATAGCTTGTTCCGCGTTGCCACCGCCCTGCTTTTGGCCTCCTCCCTGTTGGCGAGCTCAGTCAGAATTATGGCTCAGACGGCTCCAGCTCAAGAGCCAGCCAAGAGTCAGCCTGCAGCCCAGAAGGATGCGACCCAGAAGGACGCAACAAAGTCCAAAGACAAAACGCCCGCTGCGCCGAACAAGACGCTATCTGTCAACGAAAACCCGGACATGATCGGGAAGCGCAATATTAATAAGGGCATCATCGCGGGTATGAGCGGGTCAACTGAGAAGGAAGTTAGGCTTGGTCGCGAGCTGGCCGCGGAGGTTGATCGACAAGCCAAATTTATTGATGACCCGGTAATTACTGAATATGTCAATCGGGTGGGTCAGAACATTGTCTTGCATTCAGATGCGAAGGTGCCCTTCACGATAAAAGTGATCGATTCCGACGAGGTTAATGCCTTCGCACTGCCGGGCGGCTTCTTTTATGTCAACAAGGGATTGGTGCTGGCGGCCGATAATGAAGCTGAACTCGCAGGTGTGATGGCCCACGAGATCGGCCACGTGGCTGCTCGTCACGCCGTTGAGAACCAGAAAAAGGCCGAACTTGCGCAATATGCCATCTTGATTCCCGCCATAATCTTTGGTGGGGGACTCGGGCAATTGATTTACCAGGGCGGCGGTTTTGCGGCTCTGTTGGGGTTCATGAGGTTTAGTCGCAGTGCAGAGGAAGAAGCTGACAAACTGGGAGTGCAGTACATGTATGCGGCCGGTTACGACCCTACCGCAATGGCGACGATGTTTGAAAAGTTGGAGGCGAAGAATAAGAAGAAGCCCGGTACTATATCAAAGCTCTTCGCTACGCACCCGGCACCGCCAGAACGGCGTGCAGCCGCTCTCGCGCTTGCTGCACGATTTCCCGAACGGGAAGAGTATGTGATTAGCTCGTCGGAGTTCCAGAAGGTTAAGTCGCGTCTGTTGCGACTCTCTAATGCACGAGCCTCCTCGACCGGTGCGCTCCCCAGTGCTGATGAGGGCGCCGGGGGACGGCCAACGCTTAAGCGCAGGCAGCCGACTCCGGATGCCACAACCGACAGCGGTGAACAAAAACCTGTCGAGAAGCAGGAGCCTCCGAAGCTTAAGCGCACCGACACTACGCCTCCCCCTCCTCAGCCTTAGGGCAGGAGATCATAAAGGTCGAGTAAAGGCTCTGCTGTAATATCGCAGAGCCTTTCGTTTGCCAGCAGGTCCGCATGGTGATGGAGACTCAAATTAGAGTCAGATTATGATAAGGACATTAGGGTCCAGAATTGGTAGTATCCACATTTCGAGTTTCACCGAAAACGATCCACGAAATCACACCAACCAATCACGAATATTAGTGACATTTCGTATGATCTCGTGGATCGTCCTGCCGGAATCTTCTTTGGCAGCTCGGTAGACATTGAAAGCATGAGACTTACCTCCAAAAGTGCCTAGCTTGACAATGTTCTGAAGCCCCTTGTATTCTAGCCGTTCGCGTTTTAGAGGCTTAAAATAGAGATAGTTAACTATGTCGACCTACTTTCCCAGCGGTAAGGACTTAGCTAGCAAAAGAAAATGGCTCGTGGTTGATGCCGCAGGTCTAACGGTTGGTCATCTGGCGTCGGAGGTTGCCTCCATACTAACCGGCAAACGCAATCCTCGATGGACTCCTTTCATGGACATGGGCGATCACGTTATTGTGATCAATGCCCGGAAAGCGGTATTGAAGGGCTCAAAAGCTGAACAGAAAGTGTACCGGCATCACACACTTTATCCAGGAGGTCTGCGCGAGATTTCAGCCCGCGATATGCTGGCTAAGCGCCCAGAGCGCGTGCTGGAACTGGCGATTAGGGGCATGTTGCCGAAGACAAAACTCGGGAAGGCAATGGGGAGAAAACTCAAGGTATATCCCGACGGGGAACACCCCCATACGGCGCAACGCCCACAACCCCACCAACTAACACCACGTTCAAATCAACAATAAAGAGGCAGAGCAGAATAAGAGGACAAGATAGCTGTGGCTGAGATTCAATATTACGGTACAGGACGACGAAAGACGTCAACGGCGCGAGTCTACTTGCGGCCAGGGGCTGGTGACGTTCAAGTTAATCGCAAGTCGTTTGATAACTATTTCCCCAATGAAACATTGCGTATGATCATCCGCCAGCCTCTGCATTTGACTGAGACGGCAAGCAAGTTTGATATTCTGATAAATGTTAAGGGCGGGGGCCCATCCGGGCAGGCAGGCGCGATTCGCCACGGCATTACCCGCGCTCTGATCGAGTTCAATGCGGACCTCCGTCCTGCACTGAAGCAGGCAGGCCTGGTGACTCGCGATCCCCGAATTAAAGAGCGCAAGAAGTATGGTCAGAAGGGCGCACGCAAGCGCTTCCAGTTTTCAAAGCGGTAAGGCGATTTTTGATTTCAGCTTTTTGGTTTTTGATTTGTGCAAGGCAGGACTGCCAGACTAAAGGTCATTTCCGCCAACTTAAAATCGCAAATCAAAAATTGGCAATCGGAAATCTTCTTGAATCCATTGTCGAGGCTCGGATTGGTTGCTCTCTCAAGAGAGTCCAGTAAGCCGCGGCGAGTACATTCAAACCAGTTCACACAAAGGAGATTTAGTTTGGTATCGGTTACGATGAAGGAATTGCTGGAGGCTGGCGTACACTTCGGCCACCAGGTACGGCGCTGGAACCCGAAAATGAAGGAATACATTTTCGGTGAGCGCAACGGCATCTACATCATTGACCTACAAAAGACTCAGCGAATGTTTCGGGAGGCGATCAGTTTCGTCACGAACCTGATCGCCGAGGATCGCGGGAAGACGGTCCTCTTCGTGGGCACCAAACGTCAGGCCCAGGACGCAATTCGCGAGGAGTCTGAACGTTGTGGTCAGTATTACGTCAATCAGCGCTGGCTGGGTGGGCTGCTCACAAACTTCCAAACCGTTCAAAAGTCGATCAAACGCCTAAGAGATCTCGAGGCGATGCAAACCGATGGTCGCGCCGACAAACTGACCAAGAAAGAACGCATCAAACTCGATCGGGAGCGCGAAAGCCTCAATAAGAACCTCTCCGGTATCAAGACGATGGGTCGATTACCCGACGCGGTCTTTATCATCGATGTGCGGAAAGAAGAGATTGCGGTCGCCGAAGCTAACCGGCTGGGTATACCAATCGTTGCCGTTGTTGATACGAATTGCTCGCCTGAAGGAATCGATCACGTCATTCCTGGTAACGACGACGCGCTCCGCGCCGTTCGCCTTTTTGCATCCCGCATTGCTGATGCAATTCTGGAGGGCCAGCAAATAGCCACCGAAGGTGGCGTTGCGATTGCCGCCGGAGAAGAGGGCGCAGATGTCGAGTCCCCTGCTGTTGTAGCGGGGGAAGAAACGCCTGCCGCGGCCGCGACCGAATCTAACAACGGCGGCCAAACCAGTCAGCGGACTGGTCTCTCCGACGTCGCGGAAGCTAGCGAAGCGGGCGGAGCGCCCGATGAAAGCGCTGAGTCGGTTGTCGCGGCCACCTAAGCAGAGAATTTAGTTTTTTTATTCATCGGCGAGCGCAGCCTTTAAGCGGGACTCCCGCCGGGCTGCGCTTTTCGTTAAAGCCTGAGGGTTGGACGCTGTTCGCGGTTTCATAAACTGGCACGGCGAACAGCAACGTCAGCGAGATCATCGGGGAGAGATTGTAATCATGGCAGAAGTAACAGCAAGTGCAGTGAAGCAACTTCGTGAGAAGACGGGCGCGGGGATGATGGAATGCAAGAACGCTCTGGTTGAATCAGAGGGAAATGAAGAGCGTGCCATTGAAATTCTGCGCAAGCGCGGACTGGCGTCGGCGCGAAAGAGAGAAGGACGAATTGCAGCCGAGGGCATTGTCGGTTCTTACATTCACATGGGCGGCAAGGTGGGCGTTTTAGTTGAGGTAAACTGTGAAACGGACTTTGTCGCGCGTGGTGACGAGTTTCAGCAACTGGTGAAAGACATCGCCATGCACATCGCCGCGGCTGAGCCGCGTTACGTCTCGCGCACCGAAGTTCCGGCCGCAGATTTAGAGAAAGAGCGTGAGATTGCTCGTGCCCAGGCCAGCAATGATCCAAAGAATGCCAACAAGCCGGATCAAGTCATCGACAAGATAGTTGAGGGTCGGCTTCATAAGTTCTACGAAGAGTCAGTTCTGATGGATCAGCCGTTCGTTAAAGATCCGGCCAAAACTGTAGGCGAGCTGGTGACCGAGAAGGTGGCAAAGACTGGCGAGAAGATTACCATTCGCAGGTTCAAGCGTTACAAGATGGGTGAAGGCCTCGAACGACGCGATGAAGACTTTGGTGGTGAAGTGGCTTCGCTCATAAGTTAGCTCGTTTGATATCCAACTTTAGCTCGCGTGTTTGCATTGCTCGGAGAACAGATGAGCGCCGAAAAGCCGAAACCCCACACACCTGGTTTAGTCTACCAACGCGTCTTGTTGAAAATCTCCGGCGAAGCACTGATGGGCGAGCAGAACTATGGCATCGATGTTGATGTCGCGCGCACAGTGGCTGAAGAACTTAAGGCTGTGCATCAGTTGGGAGTTCAGGTGGCTGTTGTTGTCGGCGGTGGTAACATCTTCCGGGGCGTGTCAAAAAGCGCGGGCAAAATGGATCGTTCCGCGGCCGACTACATCGGCATGCTTGCCACGGTAATGAATGCTGTCGTGCTCCAGGACGCTCTGGAAAAGCTCGATGTTAATACGCGCGTAATGTCCGCGATCGACATTCCGCAGTTGGCGGAGCCTTTCATCAGGAGACGCGCAGTACGCCATCTTGAAAAAAAACGCGTCGTGATCTTCGCGGCGGGGACCGGCAATCCATACTTCACTACGGACTCAGCTGCCGCGCTTCGCGCTCTTGAAATCAAAGCAGATATAATTCTTAAGGCTACAAAGGTCGAGGGCGTTTATTCGGCTGACCCTATGCTCGACGCAACAGCAACCAAGTATGATCGCATAACCTACCAGGAGGTCCTGGAGCAGCAATTGAAGGTAATGGACGCGTCGGCAATCTCGCTCTGCATGGACAACGATCTACCAATAGTTGTGTTCAATATGCGGCAGGCGGGAAACATTAAGCGCGTCGTGGCGGGCAAGAAAGTCGGGACGAAGGTTTGCTTGAAAAAATAGTTTCGGCTTTCTGGTTCGACAGGTCATAGCATTTAGCGAACTCTCATCACAAACGAGAATCGCCGAACTCGAAACTCGGAACGCGAAACTTGATACTCTCTGGAGAGACAGATGAGTGAAAACGACGTAATCAAAGAAACAAAGCCCCGGATGGAAACGGTAATCGAGGATTTTCGCCGGAAGCTGGCTACCGTACGCACCGGCCGCGCAGCAGTCAGCCTGCTCGACAATGTTATGGTCGATTATTACGGCACCCTGACGCCCCTGAATCAGATGGCCTCAGTGCACGTGCCGGAACCGCAAATGCTAACTGTGCAGCCATGGGATCAAACCCAATTAGCCGCGGTCGAAAAGGCCATCCGCGCCTCCGACCTGGGCCTGAACCCTTCAAATGATGGCAAACTCATCCGCGTTCCTATCCCACCCCTAACGGAAGAACGTCGCAAACAACTCGCGAAACAGGTGCACGAGATCGCGGAGGATCATCGGACCGCAACTCGTAACATCCGTCGCGATGCAAACGAGCGTCTTAAGAAAAAGCTCAAGGACAAACAAATCTCTGAAGATGCCGAGCGCGACGGTTTAGACGAAGTCCAGAAACTCACCAACATTTATATCGCCAGGATTGACGAACTTTCTAAGTCTAAAGAACACGAGATAACCAGCGTCTAGTTGTCTACTAGCCACGATTCCACGAGAGGAGTCATCTATGGCTCCTCTCTTTATTTTTTCGGTCTCATCAGGAGACAGCCTGATTGAAGAATTGAGAGCGACCTTTTCACTTGCAGCCACGGGATATTGTCGCGGGAACCCTGGTCAACCGAACTAGACCCTCAAACGAGTCGAGTGTGATGTGAGCCTGGCCATTGCCGAAGCGACCAACCAATCGACGATTCACCCCGATCACCCGAGTGGATTGTTTGGTGTTGAGCGAGAAATCTGTTTCCACCAGGCCACGGTATGATGAGAGCATGGCATTAAAGCCGTGGGTGTTCGCCGGCAGGATCATTTCAACGCGGCCCGACATTGACTTCAAGTAATAACGACCGCCTTCCCGTACCTCACCTGTGAAACGAACACTGCTGTTCGTGGCAATGGCATCAACGTCGCCGTCGATGTTGATCAGTTCAATCGGAGCTTCTGTGTTTGCCACGTCAATACGGCCACGAGCGCACTTGATCTCAATTGGGCCGGCAATTGAAACTGCACGAACCGCGCCTTCCGTGTTAAATGTTCGGATCGCACCGCTCGTGGTTGCCACCTCTACCAAACCGTTTGCGTCTGAAACCTCTACGTTGCCACTCTTTGTGTGAACCGCTACGGTGCCGACTTTCTTCAAGATCACGCTACTGATGCCTCCTGAAACCGACACCGGCGTTTCCACCCCACTGACTTCGACGTTGCTGCGCATCACCTGGATCAATTCAATCTCTGCATAACGAGGTACGTTCACCTCCAAATGAACCTCGAAGAAACGGCCATCTAGCCTTGGCGGTTCATCCAGGACCTGAGTGGGAGCGGCCGGCAGGCCAAGGTCAGCATAGTCAGCCTTGAAAAAAAACCTTTTGCCGGAGGAGTCATCGGTGCTGTTAACGATCACTACTTCTTCGCCTCGCTGACTCACGGCATGTACCTCGATAGCATCGCGGTCCCAACCGTTAATAGTGATGCGGCCAGTAGTGCGGTTGCCAACGGCCACTCTGATACCCCGCTCCACGTTGATGTTCAAGCGGCCATATTGTCGCACAGGCATCTGAGCTGTCGGCGGGGTCCCGAGCGCTCCTTTTTGTGGTGGGGTCTGAGCGGACTCAACGGTTGCCGAGATCGTGAGCACAAATATTCCGAGCAACAACAAAGTGGGCTTTGGCTTTTTCATGAACTTCAGAATTCACCCAGTCATTAACTTAGGTTCGACCTTCCAGAGAGACTACTCATTCACGGTTGGTTAGTAACCCGCCATTTCCCTTAGCACATCCACCTTTCTTGCGTATGCGGTCAGCATGTATTGAACAGCTATAGGATCGTCCGGGTGCTGTCGCACGGCCTTACGTGTGCCGGCAATGGTGCGGTCAATCGCAGTAAGCACCTGATCGAATTGCATCAGTGTGACAGTATCGAGTTTGGAGCGCTTGCGGCCGACGCTACGCGAAAGCATAGCTATCGCCGCTAAGTACTTCTGTTCCGCCTCATGGACCAGTTGATCTGGCGTTCCTGGTCTAGGAGCCATCTCAACTACCGGAAATGGTTTTCGTTTGTTGGCAGCAGTCGCACTAGTAGCAAGGTTAACTGCGGGTCCGTTGTTTCTGGTTCTCACCAGGCTATCAATCGATTTTTCTTGGGAGATGCTGGCTTCGACCGTTGCTGTTGGGCGCTCTGGAACTGCTATTGTAGCCGGCAGATTTCTGTTACCGACTGTTAACCTTCCGTTTTCCTTCTTCACAGAATTCATCACAAGAACGGTCAGACCAATGGCCATCAGCACAAGTCCGGCTGTCACCCACGCGCTGACACGTGGGCCAGCAAGGATCCCACGCAGCCTTTCCTGCCAAGCTGCGGAAGGAGTTGCCGCTAGCCCCAGCTCTTTACCGACAATTCTGGCACGGACGCCAGCCCACAATTCAGGGCTTACCCCAAGATCAGGTTGACAGCCCGCGTAAGCTTCCTGCTCAGCGCCTAGCTCGTGCAGGGCCGTGGCGCAGGCAATGCAGCGCCCGAGGTGGAGTCGGATCGCTTCCTTGATCAGCCCATCCAGCTCGCCGTCGAAGTACTCTTCAATAACCGACAAACATTCTCCGCATTTCATTTATTTCGTCTCCAGGTATGGCCTGATGCGCCGCCGCATCTCAACTCGCGCCCGGTGCAGATCGGTCTTCACTTCTTCACTTTTGCCACGGAGTAACCGGTAATCTCGGCGATCTCCTGGTAGGTACGCTGTTGGAAAATCTTCAATGTGAAAACAAGTCGTTTATCTTCGTCTAACAATGCTAACGCGGTTCGCATCGCAATATTCAGTTCTTTTCCTAAGAGGCGATCGGAAGGGGAAACGCTTGAAAGGTCCTCACGATCCTGACTCGAATTACGATCGTTTGTGAGACTATTGTTATCCCGCTTTCTTGCCCGGAGTGCCTCGCGCGCCACATTTCTGCTGATACCGAAGAGCCAGGTCGAGACCTTGCTGTCATCGCGCAGCTCCTTCAGTTTCCGGTAAGCGCGAACAAATGTTTCCTGCGTCAATTCTTCGGCTAGATCCCTCTGGTCCACCAGGCTGTAGAGAAAACCGAGCACAGGGCGGGCATGCCTTTCGAAGATCAGGCGAAAAGCTTCATGGTCGCCGGCGCGGGCGCGCGCGATCAGATCCTCGGAACTATTCATCAACGCCCCGGTATGCGAGCCTTGCCGGCGTTCCAGGACTAAATCCAATGCCAGCCGCTCAATCATTTTGTTCGGTCAACATCTCCTGCGCTTAAACTATTTGAAAATCCACCCTGTAATTTGCCAGTTGTTTCCTGGCGTTTCTCGTCAATCTCAGTCATTTTTCTCGTAGGTTGAGGAGCATTCCCTTATAGAGACCACCATAAAGAACGCTCGCTAATCCAGCGTCTAAGGTCTTGAGTTTATGATACTGGGCGATCGCATCCCCTTTCTGTTGCAGCGTGAGCCTCAGAACGCCAAGGTTGTAAACTGCATTAGCGTATTTCGGATTAATGTTCACTGCTTTAATGAAACATTCGGCTGCTTCCCGGTAACGCCGTCGATAGTAATGTGCCACGCCCAATTCGTTATAAGCTTCAAAAAACTCAGGCTTCAGCCGGACTGCCTGCTCGAAATGATCAAAGGATTTTTTGTAATCGCCTTGTTTATAACTAGCCAAAGCCAGATTCCGGTGCGCTTCTGCCCAGTTTGGCGTAAGGCGAATAGCCTTTTCATAAGCTTCAATCGCCTCAGTCCGTTTATCTAACTCAAAGAGGGTGGCCCCGAGATTGTTGTACGCTAAGGCGTAATCCGGTCTGAGGAGAATTGCCCGCTGAAGAAACTCAATCGCCGCCTTAAAATTGTCCGTCTGGTAGTACTCGGAACCAAGACTGCAGTAACCAACGGCAAAATCAGGACTGACGCGGATGGCGTGCTTCAGAGTATCAATTGCCAGGTCATGACGGCCCAATGCGGCGTAAGTAAGTCCAAGGTCGTTATAGTTCTCTGCAATTTCCGGCTGCAAACTAATTGCTCGTTCGAATGCCTCAACGGCCTTTTCAAACTCCTTCGCTCTATAAAACTGCAGGCCGTCACTGCGATATTCTGAACCGGTCTTGCGGAGTTGAGAACCTTCCTGGGCCAGCAAAGCTGCCGCATATGGGTTTGCCAACAAAACGACGAGAGCCAGGGTCAAAAACCTTTCACGTTGCATCTTGTCTCCTCGGCCAACTGAGATCTCAGCGCTCAAGGAGTTAGTGACAAGCGCGCAGCGAAAGTTTCACCTTTCTTTTCAAAAAGAGCACCGTCACTCCATGACCCCACGCAGACGCGTGGAAACCCTGAATAAAATAAGGGCCGCCCTGATCAAGGGTGGCCCTGTTCTTTCAATAGACTTCGACTTCGTAAACTGTTAGGGAATCGCAAAAACGTCGTCCCCAATGGGTTGATTGAGCTTTACGTCCTTGACGCTATACTCCGCGAAGAATGCGCCCTGTGGCATTTCCATTCTTTGGGTGAAGCTGGTAGCCACCACGACTCCATCGATTTCTTTCATCTTCTTATTCTCGGTACCGAAAGTGTAGCCGTTGAAAGGAATCAGGAAGCTCATCACCCGGCCGGTAGCCATGTCGACATAGAAGTCCGTTGTGTTGCCTTCCGAATCAGAGACTCGAAAACCCCGCTGCTTCTTCTTATCAGGAATCGCGCTTACCGAATAACCGAGTTGATCGAACTTCAGCAGTAATCCCATGCCAAACCTGCTTGCGGGTGGCACCTCTACGCCAGGCAGCGAACTGTAGGAACGCTGCCCATCATAGATTTGCTTGAAGCTGACGGCCGGCCGCGCGTCGATTTCCAACCTCACCTTATCTCCAGCAACCACAAAAACAAATCCGCCGGGAATTGATTGTGTTGAGTTGGGTGCGTACAGATCCACGGTTCCCTTGAGCACAATGCTTTTGAGATTCTTAAACTTGTCCCCGCCCTGAGCTGCTATGGCGATACGAGCTAAATCGATGGGCGAGGTCGTCGCCGTAATGGCGCTGACAGTCGCACTGCCGTTGCCGCTAGCCGTTGAAGGCGCTTCTTTCTTACCACTGCTGGTATCGCCCTGCGCGTAGCCGACGGCGGAAATGCAAAGGACCAAACTCAAAAGACCCGGTAATAAAATAGATCGGTTTCTCATAAAGACTGTTCCTTTCTTAGTGAGGCCATCTAGCGCATGGCCAGTTCCGCCGCGTTGCATCGTTATGACTAGCGTCTAAAAATTGAACCGAACCTGCGCGGTGACTCTGCGATTGCCGGCGCCGCTACCTCCTGCCCCGCCACCACCGCCCCCGCCCGGGCCAAAGCCACCGAAACTCTGCGCCAGCCCTAAACTCTCACCAAAGAACGGCGATGAGAGATTACCTACCGGAGTTGAGAGGTTGACCTTGTTGAAAAGATTATTGAAGTTGAGCGAAAACTGAATGCTATAGCGCTTTGTTTCACCAACTCCGCCGCCTGGCCCACCAATGCCTGGAATCCCTCCGCCTCCACCGCCGCGTCCACCTCCGCCTTCTGGGCCACCACGGCCTTGTCCTCCTCCGGCTCCCGCGATCTGAGGTATGCCACCGCCGCGTCTTCCGCCCGCGCCTGCAGCGCCTCCCGCGCTTTCCGTACCCCTTCCCCGCTGATTTGCAGCGGTAGTCGACGGCACGCTGCCAAAGCTCCATGTCTTGCTAATGCGCAGGTTCACGGAGAATAAGCCTGGCCCCTCGCCAAAGTTGCGCGGAATCAAAGGATCGCCCGGATTTGGCCGGAGATTGAAATTGCCGAATTGCGTGCAGACAATATTTGGCGCAGGGTTATTGCAGTCGACACCTGACGGTGCAAAAGAGGGACGTTCAGTGAAGAGCCTGTCGCCATTTGTATCCTGGCCCGTTGTAATATTAAACGGTCGTCCCGAATTAGCAAGGATGAAAGGATTCAGGCTCACCTGCCAGGGCAAGTTAAGCGTGCCCGCAAAAGTGAAGCGGTGGCGCACATCAAAGGCCGCGCGCCCAAACTCTCCGGTTAGATCATAGGAGTTGGCCGGGAAAAGCGAGCCACCTTGTCCATCGGTATCGTTTGTTGTTTTGCTCAACGAATAACTGGAGAAGAAGGTCAGTTTCCGGCTAAACCTATTGTTGAAGCCAATAAATAACTGCCTCTGGTTAAACCTGCCGCTCGACTCATATTGATAGATTTCCCCGACGTTGCCGAACGGCCGATTGCCATTGGGATTAGCCGTTGTAATTGAGCCGGGCAGCGGCGCATTAATATCCCGGGCGCGAATTACATGCTGAATTTGGTTAATAAACAACCCGGCAAACATCGTAAATCTTTGAGGAAGTTGCCGCTCAACCTGAATACCGCCGAGATATACTGTCGGTGCCTGAAGGTTGTCAGCCACGCGCCACGTAACCTGGCGGGCAGCGTTAAGTCCTGTTAACGATGGCAAATTCGGAAATGCGTCAAGCGGGCTGGCAGTGGGCGGCACAAACTGTCCGTTAACGAACAAAGGTGCCTCGCTAACGAAGAACTGCTGTTGATTCACGCCATTGAAGCGATTAGCCTGCAGGATTGAGTTCTCGCTAAAGCGATTATAGAAAACTCCGCCCCCGGCGCGGAACACCATCTTCGGTGGACGGGCACTGTTTGCTGCTCCGGGAGACCAGGAAACAGCTGCACGCGGAGCAAAGTTGAATTTGCTATCAATATTTGTTTGCTTCTCGTATCGTAAGCCGTAACTGAAAGTCAGATTTGGACGAACTCGCCAATCATCCTGGGCGTAAACGCCTAAATCGACTTGGCTGACACTAGCCGCCGGATTGCCTGCCGAAATACTAAACTGTGAAGGGCCTCCGCCAAGCGCTCTTATCTGCAGAGGGGTAAAGCCAAACTGAGTCTGACTAAACAGTAGGGTCCTGCGGTAGCGTTCAAGACTATCCACAAAGATTGGGGGTGCTCCAGGAATCGGTTGGTTGTCCGCGTCCAATTGCGGTACGAGTCCTCCCGTAAACGTATAGCTACCTCCAAAGTTATTTGGATTGATGTCGCTAATGCGCACGCCACGTACCCGACCGCCAAACTTCAGGGCATGAGTTCCCCTCTGCCATGCCAGGAAGTTTTGCAGTTCCCAACGTTGCTCGTTATTCTTAGTCTGGCCCACCTGCGAACCGCCACTGGTGAAAGCACTGCTTACATTGAGCGTCGGAATTGTGTTATTGCCAAAGTTTTGGGCTTGCTGGCGCGTATATTGAAAACGAGTCTCGTCAATCATCGAAGCATTGAGCACGGCCGTTTCAGTGATTTGGAATGTGTGCTGCGATGATTCCGTATTAAAGGCGCGTTCGGGCAGTGAGAAATTACCCACCCCTGCGTTTTCTGTTTTCGAACGAGAATAGCTGTACCGTCCGATAAGCGTGTTGTTACTATTTATCTGGTAGTCGACCCGTGGGCTAAACGTCGTGTTGCGGCGAGGCACGACCACTCCAAAGCCAAGATTAAGCGGATTCAGGTTCGCATCAAGTACCCTCACCGTCACCAATTCATTGTCATCGCTTTCGCGGCGCTCGAAATCCACAAAGAACGAGGCCTTCTTTGCAACAAGCGGGCCACCAAGGTTGCCGCCATACTGTCGTGACTGATAAGGCGACCGTTTGGGGGAACTTACGGCAAAGGGGTTACGGGAATTCAGGCTCTCATCCTGAAAGCTGAAGGAGGAGCTCCCGCGCATCTTGTCAGTGCCGGGGCGTGTGAGTATGTCGATTCTGCCGGAGGGCTGATCGTTCTCAGCCGCAAAGGGGTTCTGGTTGATGCGAATCTCTCGAATCGACTCTTTTGGTGGCAGACGGCCACCTGAGAACCCATCAATGAAGATTTGACCGCCGTTGGGGCCAACAGAGGGTCCGGCAAGGGCCTGCAATGCGGCAGCGAGTTCATCGGGGTCATCGGGCAAGGCATCCAGGTCCTTGCCGGTTATCAGAGTTTGATTGGCGTTATTGGTTGCATCGGTGCTAAGCGGTGTTTCCGCGGCAACCGTCACCTTCTGCTCTTCGATCGTAACATTCAGCGTAAAATCCAAAGCCTTCCGCTGGCCGGCCGCCAAGTCAACCTCTGTTTCGTCGGACGGGGCAAACCCCGGCGCGGTCACCAGCACGATGTATTTACCGGGCGCAAGCCCACCCACACTGTAGACACCGTCGCCGTTTGTTACCGTGGTTTTTGCCGTTCCACTACCATCCCTAATTGTCACGGTAGCTCCTACGATAGAAGCACCGAGCTCGTCTTTAATTGTCCCGCGCAAGGTTCCTTTACTCTGCTGCGCAAATCCGAAAACTGCCGAAAAGACGACGACAATGGCGACGGTCACGCTTCGTCGTAATAGGTTGCTAGGATTTTTCATAATTAGACTCTGCGGAAATTAACCATGACTTACGCTAGTAGAACGCTCTTGCAAACGCGTCATGGCAAGCCCATTCCGAATTGAATGCCTGAACCTAAACCCGCGGATGGATTGGGAGCCGTCTGCCCGCCAGGTTGCGTCTGTTGTCTCGCGGCTATCATATTCAGGAGTGCATCGGCGCCGGATACGAGCGTGATGGCAGTCAGACGTGTCGGATCGGCACCCTTGGTGCTTGAAACAATGATTGTGTCTCCGACCTTAACGTCAGCCAGAGCTATTGTTGGCAACCGTTCCAGCATTTCCTGAATGTTGCCGCCACCGCCGCCTCGCATGCCACCTCCGCCCGCACCGCCTGGCCCCGGAGGACCGCTACCACCAGCCGTCTGGGGCCTGTTGCCTGGCTGGGTCTGGCTTGGCCCTGAAGTTTGACCAGCGGTTCCACCGCCGGGTCCTACTCCAGGCCCGCGACCGAACATCATCATGCCGCCAGGTTCAAACTTACGGAGTACCGCATCATTTTTGATAACAATCGTAAGCGGCTGCTTCGTCTGCATGTCATTAATCTTGACTTCACCAGTAGCCGGATCGACCGCTGTCACCGCACCGGCAACATTACGAAAGGATCCGGTAACGATCTTGTCAGGCGTAAAACGCGTTCCATCGCTGCTTCGTTCGCCCAGTGCGCGAAGTTGATCGCCCACTTTGACCTCGTCGAAAGTGCTCGTCTTTGCGTCACTAAACTTGATCGAATCGGGTGCGTAGCGTCTGATGTCAACTTTGTCACTAACCGGAATAACTACCGATTGCATGCCGGCCATAGAACGACTTGAGATAGTGACCTCTTTAGTTGCCGGATTCACGGCTGCCACCACACCAAGTATTCCACGCCGGCGCCATTCCGCTCGCTCTGACTCCTGTTTCTTGGCGAGATCGGCTTTTGTCATAACAATCAAAGCCGCAGCAGGCACGGTCTTATGGTCATCTGAAACTTTGCCCCGCGCCCATACGCGGTCACCCTCGCTCACCTCAGTAAAGGTTATTTTGGTGGCGTTGGTCAGCGTCTTCTCACCGGGAGGAAGACGCATGAACATTGTCTTGTCATTGAGAGTTACGGTAACAACAGAGCCCGCATCGGTCTTGAGTACCAGTTGTTTGGCTGCGCCATCAATTGCCTTTACCTCACCGATGGCCCAACTAGGAGTAATAGCTGGATCTGCCTGTTGTGAGGCATTGGGTTGCGACGCTTGCGCGTTAGCGCTAACGCAGGCAATTACCGCAATTAATACCAGCCCGACGGCATGTAAAGGCGCTCTCATGATTCCCCCTGTTTTTCTGTTTAGCAAACACCGCGGCCGGCTGAATTAGGACAAAACTTTGGATTTAGCGGTTAGAAACTTACCAAAGCCCTAATGTCTTTTGTTACGCATGAGCCAGAGCGAATGTTCTAAATAATTGGTCTACAAAATGCCCGAATTGGAGCATTTACCAGACAATTTCACTTGAACTGTTTTCAAAAGTTGCACAAATATCCCCGCCGGATAGAACCGGAAAGGTTTAGGATGCATCAGCAGGCGATTTTGTCGAAGTTTTTTACCGGAGCGAGCGTCTTAGGCTTGGCGGAGTCGTCCCCAACCCACACGATAACGGGCAGTAAGGGCCAGACCGAGGCTCGTAACGATAATGCCCGCAAAAACAAAGGGCCAAACATAAGGCAGGGAAGAAAGGGCAATCCAAAACGACGTTCCCAGCAGCAAAGCGACGGACTCAGAGTTGCTGCCGAAAGGCAGGCATTTGCGTTGCAACCAGCGTCCCGTGGCCGCATAAATAATAACGCGTCCAAAAAGACCCGCACTAACTATCAGCAGGATGGCCAACAACCCAATGAGGGCGCTAAGGGCTGTGGGAAGATAATGCAAACTAAAGGGGACACCGGCTCCGATTATGCCCGCGCCTACACAACCTATTATCGCCACGCGAAAGGTGGTCAGTTGAAGCCGGGCTATTCCATGGCTTATCGTTCCCGGCATTGCCGCCGTTAGCACCAGCGATACGACAAACCAGAACAGTATGGCCAGGATGCGGAGGCCAACATAACCTGCCGACCAGTGCGGCGTAACCATTTCTGTCGGGTTCCTCAAAAGATTGCGCAACTCTTGCTCATAACCGACATACATTATTGTGGTACTCGAAGAGTTCCGATTCGGCGGCTGGGTACCATGTCGATAGGCGCCCCCAACAACAATAACATCACCCCCAATCCGCGAACCGTCGAGTTGAATGACTGATCCGCCAATCGCCGCCACGTCCCCTTCTACCGTCCCCTGTACGATGACATCGCCTCCCAACGCAATGGCCCCATTCTTAACGGTCCCGGTGATCTTGATTGAGCGGCCCAAACCATAGGCAATGGTGTCGCTCACGCCATCTACCAGGTAAGGATCATCGCCTGGAGAATCAGTGGTTCCTTGCGCGTTACTGGCCACGCATATGGTCAGAATCAAAACCAACAACCCGGCCGCTTCTAAAAACAGGCGCAGCAAAAACCGATCATAGCGATAATGAAGAATAAATTCGTTCAGAGTTAATGCCGGAGTCATTACCATGCTACAAGTGCACTGCTATTCGAAAAGGTGAATTTCGTGATTGCGGTGATAGCTGGAAATCAGGAGTGAGAGAAGGACCACGGCGAGCGCAAGAAACAGAGCAGCCAAACCTGCGAAGCTCGACTCCGGAATAAGCCCTCCGCTGAGAACCCGAGAGATCACCATCAAACCAACTGCGGCGTCGTGCAATGTTGACCAGAGCAAACCAAAAGCGCCAAGGGCTTTATTGACTATTTCCCAGCCGCTGAAATAAAGGGTCTTGCTCGCCGCTCCGCCGAGCAGGGCAAAGGCAGCAAGCGCGAGGATCAGACAGAATCGCAACGCTCGCCTGGGCTCGATACCATCACGCACGCCCCTCATGTCGCTTTCCGCGTGAGTAGCTACAATCTGCGCGAAATTTTGGGGAAGAGGAAGATTGGGAGTTTGAGCCAGCGCCGAATCCAACTCACAGATGAAGAGTCGCTGTGCATTCAGTTCCGCTCTGCAAACCGGACAACCCTCCACATGCTTCTCGAAAAGTGCGCCAGAAAGAACGTCAAGGTCGCCCTCAAGATAGGCTGTGGTCTGCTCTCTTTGACATTCGTGCTGCTGCTTCATAACTATTCTGGCTGGCGCGCGACCTCACATACCCGTGATTCCGCGTTCGACAAACTGCTGTCTCATCATCTCCCGAGCTCGGAATAAACGATTCTTAACTGTTCCTAATGGTAACCCAGTGACCTCGACGATCTCTTCATATGTGAGATCCTGGGAATGTCGCAAAACAATCAATTCCCGGTATGCAATGGGAAGTGAACGCACTACCGATTCGATCTCCACCCTCCGCTCCTTTCGCTCACTCTCCTGTTCCGGACTCAGGCTGCCGCTCTCAATAGGCAACTCATATTGATCACCTTCTATTCCCTTGCACAGCGAACGCTCTCGCCCTGCGTTCCGGCGAAGATGATCAACTGCTGAGTTGTGAGCGATCTTGTAAATCCACGTCGAAAACTTGAACTCCGCACGGTAACGCGAAAGCGAACCATAGACCTTGATGAAAATCTCCTGAGTTAAGTCGAGCGCGGATTCATAGTCGCCAACCACGCGGTAAACATAAGCCGCTATTGGACGCTGATATCGCCTGACCAGCTCTTCGAAACTCCCCTCAAGACCAATTGCGGCGGTTGCGACTAACTCAGGGTCGGTCGCGGAGCTAAACTCCTTAAAAAAGGCGGGCGCTGAACTGATGTTCATGATGCTCGGGGTGTTACGTTCAGGAAAAGAAGAATGTTTCAAAACCCATTAGGTCTGCGGAGTCCGTAGTCGGGCGTCACTTCTTGAAGATCAATATCCACTCTCTCAACCGCCGACTGCGCTAACCCTTCCAGGATAGCGTAGCCAATCCGGCTGGAGCCGCGATCGCGTCAAAGCTAATTTCATTGGTAGGAAGTTCCAGTCCAAGATCTCCTGCTTGAAGCGGCCGCAGGTCTGCTCCCAGCGTTTCGTTGACAATTTCCCTTACCCGCTCTTTGCTGAATCCATTGCCAACCACAAGGAGACCCGAAAGCAGTTGGCCTGCTTGGGTGAGATCCGCCGCACGGCGGTCGCGATAGAAAAGCAACAGGCGATAGAACTCATCTTCTCGTTCCGGCGGATCACACGAGACCGTGCGCAATATGAACGGTTGCCCTTCTCGAAAGACTACAGCGGTGAAGGCTTCCTCCGATGAACTCACCAGCAGCAAGTCGTCCTTAAATCCGTTACCGGTCAGCCACTGCGCTTCGCCCATGTGTCGGGGAAGAATCAGCCCCGCACGCCACCCCAACGAACTCAGAAGACTCTCATACTCGTGGAGGACCGAAATCCTCGTGGCAATGACAAGATAGCGATCTCGCCCCTGCGCGTCCTTGGTTAGCCGCTCGCGGGAAATAGAGAGTTCCTCTACGGGAACCGCGAAGCCGCGGTCCATCTTCCATGCCAGGACTTCTTCTAACTCACTCTGTGAACCAGGCTGCGTATCGAGCGTAATGATCAAGGTCCGAGTGGTGGCCTCCGGTAAGGTGACAGACCATTTCTTCTGGTTCCGCAGCCCGGCACTGATCGCTAAGTCAGACAGCGTGGCCGACAGTTCAGATCTGTCAGCTATGTTGGCCTCGTCGAAGTTTGGTCGAATGAGGGATTCCGGAATCTCAACAGTTGCCGCGCGGCGCAAATTTGAGCTGTTTTTTCGGCCGCGATCCAGGTCAACAATTGAGGCCCTGCCTTTTTCCAGTCCCAGGGCCGTTGTTGGGTACCGAGGTTTAATTAGCTTTGATAAAGGGTTAGGCACGATGAGATTTGCGATTTTTGATTTGTGATTTTTCGATTTCTGATTTCGCTGTTTCTTCCGCTAACTCACAACACGCCATACCTGACAACTCAGCGGAGATTCTGGAACTGAACACTCAGCAATCAAAAATCAGAAATCAAAAATCCAAAATGTTCGTTACCATTCAGAATAGGGCGTGCCTTCAGAAGAAATATCTGCTGATGCGCTGTGGATATCGGTAACGCCTTGCTCTCCCGAGGTTGAATTGGGATCATCGCCCGTGACAATGCTCCAATCCGTCTCACCGGTAATTGGGTCTTTGGGAATGTCGCGCATATACCGGGCGGCAACAAGCTCATCAAGCGACTGAGGCAGTTTACCCTTGTCGGCAGCGTATTGGTCCAGTAAAGAGCGCATCTTGTATAGATCGTCGCGCAGTACTGCCTCGCGCGAATGCATGATCGTCTTTTGATACTGGGGCAAGGCAATGGCAGCCAGAATTATGATAACCGTAATCACAATCATCAGTTCGAGCAGCGTAAACCCCCGTTCGGGAGAACGGGAGAAATTGAGACGGGGCGACAGAGAGAAAAAGGCTTTTACTCCCCTTCTCCCCTTCTCCCGGTCTCCCCTTCTTTTTCGCACTTTACCAGTCACTATATTTCTCTCCGTTGAGCGCAGTGTCTTTGGATTTCGAACGCACATCGAAGACGTTTTCACCGCCCCACGAGCCCGCATCAGACGAGTCGTAGCAGGATCGCAGATCCCATTCCGCCTTTCCTGTCATCGGATCGATTGGAATCGCGCGGAGATAGATCTTCTTCTTTGTCGACAGTTCGCCCCTGCCAACGTCAGTAGCATTTACACCTTGCACACCGGCCCCCGTCGGACTACCCCCGCGCGGTATAACATTCACACCGCTGACAAGCGTTTCGAGGTCCGGCGGATAACGATCCGGGTTGTCGACTCCGAATATCGTGGGATCGCTAATTACGACTCTGCTGCGCGGATCAGGCTGCACGTTTGGCTGCGGTGGCTGCGGTTGCCCAAGCGCAACTCCGATCGGCATACCCACCGTATCGCGGCGAAACTCGTCGATCGCCAGTCGCATCTGCCTCAGGGAATCGCGCAACTGTTGTTCTCTTTGCCGTTTAACCGAAACTTTGATCAAGGGAATTACGCCCATCGTAAGAATGGTCATCACTGTGATGGTCATGACCAGCTCGATGAGCGTGAAACCGCGTTGCCGTGAACATGATCGGAGCATTTCACGCAGCCGTGACAGAGTTACGCGGCGACCAGCAAGCTCAACCACTTTCACTGCATCGCCGCGCCCACGCGTTTCCGCGTCTTGCTGTTTTCGGTAAAGCATTTACTACTTCACTATCGTCCGAGCCTGAGACACATTGAGCAAAACCTCCCGTGAATCAGTCGCAACGAGGTGCATGGCTTCTTTGTTGAGAGCGAATTCCGCATCACCCGCGGCAATGGCTTCCACTTCGATAAAGACCAGAATTCCCGAGCCTGTGATTGGAGCGGCACCATTTAAAGCCGAGATTGAAATTAAACATACTCCGCTGGGATCGATAGATTCTGTCAGCATTGGCGTTTTCGCTCCCAGGAAAAGACTCCCGGCCGACACCCCCAGCACGTTCACAACCTTGGGATTAAATCTTAGCCCAAGTACGGCGAGACTAAACTGAACATCGGATGTCAGTTGAATAGCGAAACGTTGTTTCTCGCCAACCTTGAGTACTGACGAGGGCGTTAGGCTCAACTGCGCGACCCTTGATCCATTTCGCGATGCGCTTGCAGTCGCATCAATTGGCTGAGGTAAGCTCGTCAGAACGACATTCTGTGTGCCTGCCACTCCCGGATTGATGGCAGCTAGTTCCGTCGCCGAACGATCGCTGACCAGGGACTTCGGAGCCGGCACGTAGGCGGGCAACTCCTCAACGGAATTCTGTGGTTTCACGCTCTTCGCGGTTGTTGTTTGAGTTGCGGTGTTCTGGGTGTTCTGCGCTTCTGTCTTCGGAGCTACGGCTTGAGCGGTAGCGCCTGTCCCGACTCCGGAAGACGGTTGTGAGTTCCGCGCAACTTCCGCAGCCTGCGCCGGTGGTCCAAATGGAGCAGGCTCGATGTCAGGTAGCCGGACAACAGCGTTTCGCGGAAGCCGTCGCGCAGCAGCTAACTGATCTTCGCGATCCGACTCGATGATCATCGCTTCAAGAGACCCGGTGGTTGGTGACTGCAGCGTGCCACTCGGACGCATCTCCTCATCACGTGGTGTAACATTCGGGGCGCGAAGCACACGTGGCGTAACCGCAATGACAATATCTACCCGCCGATTGTCGCGAGTTGGAGACGTGAATAGCCGACCAAGAAGCGGGATCCCGCCAATCCACGGAAGTCCGCGACGCCCATTCGTCTGCACATCGGTCGCAACACTTGCCAACATCATTGTGCGATTGTTCTGAACGCGGGCAGTACCCGTAATCGTCCGCTCAGTAAAGGTTGGCGTCGGCGTGAGGGCACCAAGAACGTCTTTGGATTCAATCGACATCTTTACTTGGACGTCGAGGTTGGTAAACACCTGGGGTGTAAACTTCAGAGTGAGTCCAGTCGGCTCATAGTTGATCACCGGAAAGCCACCGCTCGGGAAAGTAGTTCCCGGAGTGGGATTCCCGGTCTGAATTCCGAATGGATACGCCTGAGCCGTCTGAACGGGCACGCGTTGTCCGATGCGGGCCGTCGACTCCTCACCGTTGAACGCATGCACCTGGGTTGAAGCTATCAGCCTGGTATTGTCTTTGGCCTGAAAGAGCGTCAAAACAGACGGCGGAACAATCAATGCAGCGGCCAACGCAGTTGGAACGCTACCGGCTAAACTTGTCAGATTCACACCTCTACTACCATTGATCTGCCCGTTGTCGGTAAGAATCGATATTCCGGGCGAGCCCCCCAGGTTGAACAGTCCATTCCCTGTCCCAGTTCCAATCTGATTACCAACCTGCAGCAGGTCATTTTTCGACACCTCGAAGATACTGACGTCCATTACGACTTCCGCGCGATCTTTATCAATGCTCGAAAGCAGCTCGCCGATCAGCCGTACATTTTCGGCTGTGTCGCGAACAGTAAGACTGTTGGTTGCGTCATCGGGAACAACGATCGTCTGCGGACGGCCAACGGAGGGTGGAATCGCCTGCTGTATCAACTGCCGGGCATCACTCGGCTTCATGTTCGAGAGGAAGAAAGTTCGGAGCACAAGCTGCTGGTACTGCGGGCGCCGTGCCTGATCGGCAACAAGGATGGTTCGGCGACTCAGCTTTTGGAAAAACAAACCTTCCTGCAGGAAGATGTAGTCGAGTGCCTGCGCTGTAGTGACATCTCGCAGGTTAATATCGATAGTTTTCGGTTGCGCAAACGACTGTCGATCAAAGACCACATTGAGTTGGAGCTGTTCCGCGAGACTGCGGACAAAGCCCTTGAGATCTCCGTTGTAACTGATTACGCGCAGCTGTTCAGGTCGAGCAGACGGCACCGCGGGCTCCTGTGCCTGTCCATTCGTCGGAACGAGGGTGCCTTCATCGGGTTCTCCACTCTTTGCCCCATTACTGCCGACCGATCCATTAGTCCCCTCCTTTACATGCTGGAGGCGTAGCACACGTTCCATTTCGGAAATTGCCAGCTCATTAACCGGATCGTAACCATAGGCCTGGCGAAAAGCATTGTACGCCCCGACGTAATCGCGTTGCTCGGCAAGGGCCCGGCCCTGCTGCATAAACGACTGAGAGGCGTTAAAGCTCGCACGTCGAAAATGGAGCTGGTACTCCATGTTTGAGGGATCGGCGGCAACCGCCAGCGTGAACTCCTGCGCAGCTTTTTCCCACTGCTGAGCAGCTTCGTGGTCCATGCCGCGTTTGAAGTTTTTGTCACCTTTTTTCGCCAGTGCCGTTATGGGTAAGCCCAGCAGGCAAAAGGTGAGTAGAAGGGACAGGAGGATCTGGGTCTTTGATTTGAGTTTCATGGCTGTCTCTTTCTTAAGGGAGGTGGAACTCTAGCGGCCTTATAATGCCGCTGAAGGCGGTCAAGATGCAATAGCTCGTGACCTGTCTTGCTTACACGCTGGCCAGGAAGTCAGGTTCCTAAAACCGGCGCCGAGTGAAAGTTAACACTTTAGGGCGTTTTTGCAGCCGAAACGCTGAATTCCAACCGCAATTACTTGCCGGTACTCACTTCTTCTACAAAGGTTACACGATTAATCTCGTGGAGAGTGGAAACTCCAGCGAACACTTTTCTCAGGGCCGACTCGCGCAGGCTGGTCAGTCCTTCGGCCTCGGCCGCCCGCCGCACCTCCGAGCCAGGCCTGCGCTCCACGATCATTTCGCGAATGTTGTCTGAAAGGTCGAGCAATTCATGGATCGCCGTGCGACCCCTGTACCCTGTATGGTTGCAGGCGTCGCAGCCAACATTCATATAGAAGACACTATCACGATGTTCTTCTGGTCTCAGGCCCGATTCAGTCAACTCCACGTCGGAAGCATGATGCTGACGTTTGCAAAATGGGCACAACATTCGGATTAAGCGCTGGGCCAACACGCAGTTGAGAGATGAAACGAAATTGTAAGGCTCGACTCCCATATTAAGAAAACGACCAATCACGTCAATAACGTTGTTTGCGTGGACCGTGGTAAAGACGAGGTGACCGGTAAGGGCTGATTGAATGGCAATCTGGGCTGTCTCGGTGTCGCGTATCTCGCCGACCATAATCTTGTCTGGGTCATGCCGCAAGATCGAGCGCAGGCCGCGATCGAATGTCAACCCCTTCTTCTCGTTAACGGGAATCTGCGTGATGCCATGCAACTGATACTCAACCGGATCTTCTATTGTAACTATCTTGTCTTCCTCGTTTCTGATCTCGTTGAGGGCGGCGTAAAGCGTAGTCGTCTTACCGGAACCGGTCGGCCCAGTAACCAGCACCATGCCGTAGGGCTCCGCGATATAGTGACGAAACTTTCTCAAATCCTCCTCGGCAAAGCCAACAACATCCAAATTAAGATTCTTAAAGGCCTCGTTGATTTGCTCCTTGTCGAGGATACGAATTACCGCGTCTTCGCCGTGTATGGTGGGCATTATCGAGACGCGAAAGTCCACATTGCGGCCTTTATAGCGAACTCTAAAACGCCCATCCTGCGGCACCCTGCGCTCGGCGATGTCGAGTTCGGACATCACCTTTATGCGCGAGATTAGCGTTTGATGATAGGCAAGGTCTATCGGATCGACTTTGGCATAAAGCGCGCCGTCAATTCGATACTTCACCTGTACCTCCGTGTCGCGTGTCTCGATATGAATGTCAGAGGCCCGCGATTCCATGGCGTTATAAATGATCGTATCGACCAGCTTGATAATCGGCGACATCTCGGAATCGGTAGCCAGCCGATCGAGGTCCAATACTTCTTCACCCGTCTCAGTTTCTCTAACAAGAGAGATGCGGAATCCGGATGCTGCCTCTTGCAGCACCCGCTGCGTGGCGTCGCCACGGCGCAAGATAACCTCGATCGCGCCCGCGGTGGCCACATGCGGTACGATGCGAGTGCGAAGCGCTCTGGCAAGTTCATCCAACCGTTCAAGGTCCGATGGGTCTGCCATTGCGATATGCAGGCCCCTTCCGTCGCGCTTG
>WNGE01000440.1_pt1 | contig 55539 bp, 43 predicted proteins | sample 5400651 | NCBI WGS metagenome assembly WNGE01 (sample SAMN13153370, study PRJNA577476) | soil metagenome | isolation source: 60 cm soil or saprolite under grassland replicate 2 | place: USA:California | collected 2016-06-15 | reverse complement strand
CACCCGCACGGTCTCGCCCGCGGCGAAGAGGACCGGCGGCGCGAGGAGGGAGCGGCGCAGCTCCAGGGCGACGGTCAGGTCCGTCTTGACCCGTCCACTGCCGTTGCAGTCGGGGCACGAGCGGGTCAGGAGTTTCTCGAGGTTGCCCCGCGAGCGCTGCCGCGTGATCTCGATCAGTCCGAACTCCGAAACCGGCAGCATCCGGAAACGCGCGCGGTCCTTGGCGAGCTCCGCCTCGAACCTCTCGAACACCTCGCGGCGGTGGACGGGGTCGAGCATGTCGATGAAGTCGACCACCAGGAGACCACCGAGGTCCCGCAACCGGATCTGGCGCGCGACCTCGGGAACCGCCTCCAGATTCGTCGAGAACACCGTCTCCTCGAGGTCTTCCTTGCCGACGTACTTGCCGGTGTTGACGTCGATCGCGACCAGGGCTTCGGTTTGATGGATGACGATGGATCCTCCGGAGGGGAGCGGCACGCGGCTTCTCAAGGCGCTCTCGATCTCCGCCTCGACGCCGTAAGCCTGGAAGATCGGTGCGTCGCCCCGGTAATGCTCGAGCCGGTAGGCGAGCGGCGGAGCGACGGCGGCCAGGAACTCGGATAGGCGCGAATGCGTCTCTTCGTCGTCGACGCGGATCGCTCCGAAGTCGCCGGTGACGAGGTCGCGAACCGAGCGCAGCGCGAGATCCAGCTCCCGGTGAAGCACGGCGGGCGCCGACGAGTTGTCCGCTTTTCGGAAGATCCGGTCGGCGAGCTCGGTCAGGTAACGATGGTCGGCCGTGAACTCCGCGCTTGAGCTGCCCTGGGCGGCCGTCCGCGCGATGAAGCCGCCCTCGGCCGGGAGCGACTCCAGGATCTGCCGGAGCCGCTCGCGCTCCTCCTCGTCGGTGATCCGCCTGGAAATTCCGATCTCGCGGACCCCGGGGAGATAAACGAGCGTGCGTCCGGGCAGCGACAGGTTTGCCGTGACGCGCGGGCCCTTCCCCGCGAGAGCGTCCTTCGTCACCTGAACGACGAAGTCCTGTCCTTCCTTGACGAGGTCGTCGATTCGCGGGCGGTCGGCGCGGTTGACGTTCGCTTCTGTCCCTTCTCCGTCTCCGTTTGGGTCGATCGAGGGAGGGAGAACGTCCTCGACGTACAGGAACGCATCCCGCTCGAGACCGATCGAGACGAAGGCCGCCTCCATGCCGGGCAGAACGCGGTGAACCCGGCCGAGATAAACGTTGCCGACGAGCCCCTGCCGCGACCGTCGCTCGTGCAGGACCTCGACCGCCCGCCCGTCTTCGACGAGAGCGACCCGGGTTTCCGGGGGCGCGGCGTTGACGAGGAGCTCTTTCCTCACGGGTTTGCCGAGTGGGCGATCGGCCGTGCGGTCAAGCGTTGGCAAAGCGGCGGTAATCGACCGCGAGGATGAGACCGATCCCGAGAAAGGAGGTCGCGACGGAGGAGCCCCCGTAGGACACGAGCGGCAGCGGAATTCCGGTCGTCGGCAGGAGACCGATCATCATCGACGCGTTCACGACGACCGAGAAGAACAGCATCGAAGAGATCGCGAGGATGAGGAAGACGCCCCCGCGGTCTCGGGCCACCCGGGCGAGCGACATCGCGCGCAGCAACAACCCGGCGAAGAGCGCGAGCACGAGACAGACCCCGAGGAACCCCCACTCTTCCGCGATCACGGCGAGGATGAAGTCGGTGTGCTGAACCGGAAGAAACCGGAGCTGGCTCTGCGTGCCGGATCGGAACCCCTTTCCGGTGAATCCGCCGGAGCCGACCGCGATCTTCGACTGACGCACCTGGTATCCGGAGCCGAGCACGTCCGCCTCGGGATTCAGAAACGTGCCTATCCGCGCCTTCTGGTAGTCCGCGAGGACGAACCAGCCGATCCCAGCGAGGAGCGCGACTGCCACCACGAGCGCGATCCATGCTCGACCGGGGAGCCCGCCGAACAAGAGGGCCATGCCGAGAAGCGGAAGGAACGTCGCGGCGAGACCCGCATCGGGCTGCAGGAAAACGAGCAGGAACGGGACCGCGACGATCGTGCCGACCTTCGCGAGCGTCGCCAGCTTCATCCGCGCCTCGTCCGAGTTCTCGAAGAGATAGGCCAGGAGTAATGCCGTCGCGACCTTCGTGAGCTCGGCCGGCTGGAACTGGAAGCTCCCGATCCGGATCCAGGACTTCACGTTCGCGATCCTCTGACCAAAGAAAAGGAGGTATACGAGAGGAACCAGGGTCACGCAATAGATGACGAAAGAGAACTTCAACAGTACTCGGTAATCGAAGAGGATCGCGGCGACCATCGCGCCCAGGCCGACGAGGACCCAGATGGCCTGCCGGGTGGCGAGCCCGGAGAAGCGACCGCCTTCCGTCGTCGAGGAAACGAAGAGGATTCCGAGGACCGCGAGCGAGATGCCGCACGCGAGCACGATCAGGTCGAGGCGCCGCGGAACCGGAAAGACGCGGCGCATCATGGAGAGACCACTTTCGAGGCGGACAGCGCCCTGGCCGCGGGCGAGGACGCCTGCTGGAACCCGGGCTCGCCGGGCCGGGGCGCGAGCGGCACTCCGAAGAAACGGGCGAGGAGGCGACGCGCGATCGGCGCCGCAGCGGCACTGCCGTGGCCGCCGTGCTCGACGAAGACCACCACGACGATCTTCGGATCGTCGATCGGCGCGAAGGCGGTGAACCAGGCGTGGTCCTCGAGCAGGTGACGGTCGACGCCCGCGCGCGCCACCGAATCCCGCCCGGCCACCTGCACCGTTCCGGTCTTGCCACCCGCCTCGATTCCGGGAATCCGCGAGCCGAAAGCGGTGCCCCCCGGTTCGTTGACGACCGCCCACATTCCGTTCTTCACGATCGCGAGCCGACTCGCGTCGATCGCGAGCGATTTGCGGGGCGGCGAGTCATACCGCAGTCGGACTCCCGTCTTCGGATCCTGGGAAGCGAGGAAGAGGTGCGGCGTCGGCAGACGACCCCCTTCGATCAGGCCGGAGACCGCGCGCGCGATCTGGAGCGGCGTCACGAGAAGCGGACCCTGTCCGATCGAGACCGAGATCGTCTCGCTCGGGTACCAGCGCGCGCCGCGCTTCGTCCGCGCCCACTCCTCCGACGGGACGAGGCCCGGCTTCTCGTGAGCGAGGTCGAGGCCGGTCGGCTCGCCAAAGCCGAAGTCATGGGCGATTTCCGAGATCCGATCGACGCCGAGGTGGTGCCCGAGGTTGTAGAAGTAGACGTCGCACGAGAGCTTGATCGCGTTCCGCAGATCCACCCAACCGTGTCCGCCCTTGCGGTGGCAGCGGAACGTGCGTCCGTAGAACGTGGCGTAGCCGGGACAGAAGATCCGCGCGTTCGGGTCGACCTCGTTCAACGCGAGCGCCCCGTAAGCCAGGAAGATCTTGAAGACCGATCCGGGCGAGTACATGTTCTGGATCGCGCGGTTCTGGAGAGGCCGGTTTTCGTCGTTCAACAGGCCGGACCATTCTTCGGGCGTGACCCGCCGCGTGAACCAGTTCGGGTCGTAGGAGGGCGAGGAGACGAGCGCCAGGATCTCTCCCGTCCTCGGATCGAGCGCGACCGCGGATCCGACCTTGTCGGCGAACGACTCTTCCGCGAGCTCCTGCAGGTCCCGATTGAGCGTCAGGAAAAGGTTCTGGCCGGGCCGCGACTCGATCCGGCTCTCCTCGGCGATCTCCCGCGCGTGCGAATCGACGATCACCCGCCGCTCGCCGTTCGTCCCGCTCAGGAGCTTTTCGTAGGAGCTCTCGATGCCCTTCTGCCCCATCCAGTCTCCGAGCCGGTATTCGTTTGCGGAAGCGCGGATCTGATCGGGCGTCGCCTCTGCCAGGTAGCCGAGAACGTGCGCGGCGGAGCCGCCGCGTTTGTAGAGACGCCGCTGCGAAATCGCGATCGCGAACTCGGGATGCTCCGGTGCCCGGGCTTCCACCTCCGCAACCTCTTCCAAGGTCAGATTCTCGGCGATCGGGATCGGCACGAACTCGGGATACCGGCGGCCCCGGGCGAGACGCGCGCGGATCTGGTCCGCGGGCAGCCCGAGAAGACGCACGGCGAACTCGACCGAGGACTCGAGGTTCTTCGATTCGCGGCGATAGAGCTGCAGCGAGTACGCGGGCTCGTTCTCGACCAGCACGGACCCGTTGCGGTCGAGCACGTAACCGCGGGGGGCGGTCAGCTTGACCGACCGAATCCGGTTGTTCTCGGAAAGCTCGAAGTAGTGGTCGCCCTGGACGATCTGGACGTACCAGTAGGAGATCGCGAGGACCGCGAAGACGCCGCCGACGACGATCCGCGCGATCTCGATGCGCGAAGACAGCTCCCGGCGGTTCTCGCGGACCTTCAGCATGACGCGTGAGTCGTGAGCCGTGAACCGCGAGCCGGCACGCTCACCGCAACCTTCCTTGACGCCGTCTCTCGCGCCATTCGCGCCACGGGAAGCTCCAGGCGGCCTCGAGAGCTCCCGCGGTCGTGCCGGTCGCGAAGGCACGCCACAGCGCCTCGGGAGCTCCGAGGACGACCGGCGAGCCCAGCAGGAGCGATCGGAGAACCGCGACGATCGCGTCGTTCGCGAGCGAGCAGAGGGCGATGACCCCGCCCACGGCGAGCGCTCCGCCGAGGACGACCCGAACCGACACGAACGCGAGCAGGTATCCGATCGCCGCTTTCGCGAAGGCGTTCAGGCCGAGGAGAGTCTCCGTCAAAGCATCCTCGACGAAGCCCGCCGCCGCTCCGGTCAGGACCGCGCGGCCGAAGCCTCCCGACCGGGCGACGATCGCGGTCGCAACGAGAAGCCAGTCGACGGGCCAGGCTCCCCGGTATTTCGTGGCGCCGAAGAAGAACTCGAGAGCCGTCGCCCCGGCGAGCAGCAGGGCGATACGCCCGAGCTTCACCGCGAAGCACTCGTTCCTTCCCCCGGCTCGCGCGCCGGGAAGGGCGCGAGGACGAGTACGTCGGTCAGGCGCGAAAACTGCGCCGTCGGAACGAGAAGAACGTCCAGGAAGAGATTTCCGCCGTGGGAAACCGAAGCGACGCGCCCGATCGCGATACCGCGCGGATAGATTCCGTCGATGCCCGCAGACTCGACGAGATCACCCGGGCGAACGCGCGAAGTCGTCGGAATGTGATTGAGACGCAGGCCGCCCCGGCCGTCTCCCCGGACGATCCCGAGCTCGCCGGTCCGGACGATCCGCGCTCCCGCCGCCGCCGACGCGTCCAGGAGAAGCTGGGCTCGCGAAATCGTCCGGCCCGCGGTGACGACGCGCCCGACGAGTCCCTCCGGGACCGCGAGCGGAGAGCCGGCACCGACACCGGAAGAGGAGCCGATGCCGATCAAGGCGCTGTGGAGGCCGGCGCGGCGCTCGAGAAGGAGCACGGGGCCGCTGCCGACGACGACGGGCAGGAAAGGCGCTGCGGCGCGCAACCCGAGCTCGCTTCTCAACTGCTCGACTTCGGCGCGGAGTCGGAAGAGCTCCTCTTCCCTTTTCTGGAGATCCCGACGCAGGCGGGCGTTGTCGGAGCGCGCGGTGAAGTTGTCCGACATGGACGAGGACGTCCCGGAGATCGCCCGCGAGATGGTCGCGACGGCGCGCGCGAGCGGGGCGGCGGCGGTCAGCATCCACGACTGGAGCACCGAGCCCCGCTGACCGCGCGCGGGCGCCTGCGCCGAGAGCGCCAGCACGCAAAGCACCAGGACCGAGGCGAGCAGCATCCCGCCGCGGCGCGGGCGATGGGTGACCTCGGCGCGGGCGGTCGAGAATCTCATCGCATGGTCCACGAAACGTTCACGTGATCGAAATCTTCCGCAACAGGTTCATGTCGGTGAGCATCGCGCCGGTTCCGAGCGCGACCGAGGCCAGCGGATCTTCGGCGTACGAGATCGGAAGCCCCGTCTCCTCCCGCAGCCTCTTGTCGAGGTTGCGCAAGAGCGAGCCGCCTCCGGTGATGATGATCCCCTCGTCCATGATGTCTGCCGAAAGCTCCGGCGGAGTGCGTTCGAGCGCGACCCGCACCGTCTCGACGATCGCGGCGACGACCTCCGCGAGCGCTTCCCGAACCTCCTCGTCGGTCAGGACGAGCGTCTTCGGCACGCCTTCGACGAGATCCCGCCCCTTGACCTCCATCGTCAGCGGCTCGTCGAGCGGATACGCCGAGCCGATCTCGATCTTGACCTGCTCGGCAGTTCGCTCGCCGATCAGGAGGTTGTACTTGCGCTTGACGTACTGAATGATCGCCTCGTCCATCTCGTTCGACGCAATTCGAACCGAACGGCTGTAGACGATCCCCGCGAGCGAGATCACCGCGACGTCGGTCGTGCCTCCGCCGATGTCCACGATCATGTTCCCTGCGGGCTCGGTGATCGGAAGGCCGGCGCCGATCGCGGCCGCCATCGCCTGTTCGATGATGAAGACCTCCGACGCGCCGGCCCGCAGTGCCGAGTCCTGCACCGCGCGCTTCTCGACCTGCGTGATGCCGGACGGCACCGAAATGACGATGCGCGGCCGGACGAAGAGCGACCGCCCGTGCGCCTTCTTGATGAAGTGATCGAGCATCTTCTCGGTGACCTCGAAGTCGGCGATCACGCCGTCCTTCATCGGACGGATGGCGACGATGTTGCCCGGAGTGCGGCCGAGCATTTCCTTCGCCTCGGTGCCGACCGCCTCCACCCGGTTCGTGTGGTTGTTGACGGCGACGATCGACGGCTCGCGGACGATGATGCCCTTGCCGCGCGCGAAAATGAGCGTGTTCGCCGTGCCGAGATCGACGGCGAGATCGTTCGAGAAGAGGGAGAAAAGGGATCTCCAGGCCAAAGGACCTCCCTAGGAGTAATTCTTCAGAAGCCTAATGGTAAGCCGTCAGCAGCTGCTTACCGTCAAAGCGACTCTACGAAAACCCGCATGCGTCGGATCGTCTCGTTGCCCGCCGCGTCCACGGCCTTGATCACGAGGATCGCGTAACCGTCGCGCTCGATCGTGACCGTCTTCTTGAAGCTCCCGTCGGCCCCGACGTCGGCCGGCTCTGCATTGACGGTGACGACCGCGCCCTTCTCCGTCTTCCCGTAAATCAAGAACAGATTGCCCATCTGCTGCGGGGGGAGAACCGACAGCTCCGGCGGAGTCGTGTCGCCGGCGCCGGCGCGGATCGGCTCTTCGAGCATCCGGAAACGCCGGACCGCGCTCCAGTCGGAGGAGACCCCTCCCCGGTTGATGGCTGCGAGCCTCCAGAAGTAGGAGCCTTCCCGCGAAACTTTGACGCGGGTGGAAAGCCCGGTTCGGTCGTCCAGATCCACCTCGTTTGCGTCGGGAACGAAGAGGCGCGAGCGCGAAATCTGGATGCGGTATCGGGCGGCATCGGGCACGCGCGACCACTTGAGGTCCACCTCTCCCGCTGTCGCCAGGTCGAAGGTGCGGTTGTCGCCGGGCAGGAGCGGTACCGGGGCCTCCGGCAGCGAGATGCGGGGCGAAAGTATTCCCGTGCGGGCCGCGGCCACCACCCTTTGACGGTCCTCGAGGACGACGGTGTTCAGGCCGGTCGAGACCGTCGTCTTGCCGCGGTAGGTCGTCACTTCGGTCTTCTCTCCTTGCGCCACGTCGACCGAAACGCGCGAGTCCTTGTCGACTGCCGCGGTCGCGTCGTTGGTCGCGACGGTCGACCGGGACGCCGACGTGTACACGTTGACGGCGCCGGAAACCATCTTCACTTCGCTGCCGCTCTCCTCGGACGCGCTCGGCCGGCGAACTTCGAAGAGCGAGCCCGGTCGAATCGTGAACAGTGTCCCGTCCGTGAACATGATCTCCGCGGAGCCGTTGTGTCCGGTCCGAATGAAGTCCCCGTCGAAGAGCGGCTGCCTCTGCCGCGCCGACTCGAACGTCGACCGGCCGGCCCGTTGCAGCGCCACGTCGCCTTCGACGAAGATGAAGGACGCGTCGCCGTTCTCGTCCGCTCCCCATCCGCCAATGACCCGGCGGGAATACGACTCGGACTCGACGGCCAGCCGGAACGCCTCCTCGAACCTCGAGTCGCCCATCGAGTTGTGCGCGTCCTGCAGGAAAGCGCGCGCCCGCGCCACGTTCGAGCCGGGCCGCACGGTCCCCGCGATCCGGGTGGCCTTGTTGAGGAGTCCCGACGCGCTCTCGATCTCGGTGCGCGCGCGATCCTCCGCCGAGGGACGGGCCTTGACGTAGGCGCGATATCCCAGGACGCTTCCGGCCGCGACGATCACGATCAGAATGCCCCAGGTCGCGATCTTTCGGATCGGGATGATGAACCAGTCGAGGTCCGCTCCTACGAGCTTCCGTCTCCGCATAACTTTCGTGCTTGGCGAGACTTACCGTGTCTGCTTATAGCACATTCGCCGGTTGCCCTGTTATAGTCGCCGGCTCCAAAAAGGAGCCTCGAATGCTCAAAACCATGCGCGCCAGCTTCCACCAGCTGAAGTGGACGCTGTTCGCGGTGATCATCGTTTTCGTCCTCGGATTCGTCTTCTTTTCCGGCTCGAACTGGGGAGGAAGCACCTCGAGCCAGGTCGTCGCCAAAGTGGGCAGCGATCAGGTCTCGGCGATCGAGTTCGACCGGGTCTACCAGAACCAGGTCCAGAAGTACCGCGAGCTCTACAAAGGCAGTTTTTCTCCGGAGCTCGCGCGGGCGCTCGACCTGCCGCGGCAGGTCCTGGACGGGATGATCGAGCGGAAGCTGCGGGTCGAAGCGGCGAAGCGGCTGAAGCTCACGGTCGGCGACGAAGAGCTCGCCCGCGCGATCGCCTCCCTTCCATATTTTCAGGAGAACGGCCAGTTCATCGGAGCACAGCGGTACAGCGAACGGCTGCGGCTGGCCGGGATGTATCCGGAAACCTTCGAGGAAGGAGTGCGCGAGGACCTGTTGGTCGACAAGTACGGAGCGCTCGTCAAGGCGAGCATCGCCATCCCGGAGTCGGACATCCGAAAGGAATTCTCGGCGAAGAACGACAAGGCGACGATCGAGTACGTCCTGATTCCGTCGAGCCGGCTCGAGAGCTCGGTCGAGCCGTCGGAAGCCGACCTCAAGGCGAACTACGAAAAGAATCGCGAGCGATATCGCTCCCCGGAGCAGCGGCGCGCCAACTACCTCCTCGTCGACAACCAGAAGGTCCGCGCGAAGATGCCGATTTCCGACGCCGAGATCCGCGCGGAGTACGAAGCGAAGAAAGCCTCCTTCGCAGTCCCCGAGCAGGTGAACGCTTCCCACATCCTGATCTCGGTCGATCCGAAGGGGGGACCGGAAGCGGACGCGAAGGCCAAGGCGAAAGCCGAGGCGCTCACCGCGCGCGCGAAAGCGGGAGAGGACTTCGCGAAACTCGCCACCGAAAACACCGACGATCCGAACGGCAAGGAGAATGGCGGCCAGCTCCCTCCTTTCGGTCACGGTCAGATGGTTCCGGAATTCGAGAAAGCCGCTTTCGACATGCAGCCGGGTGAAATCCGCGGACCCGTGAAGACGAGCTACGGGTACCACGTGATCAAGCTGACCGCGAGGACGGCGGCCGGGACGCGGACCCTCGAGGAGGTCCGTTCGAGCATTTCGGGAGGTCTCGCGGAGCGCAAGGCGACGGCCGAGACGGAACGGCTGGCGCGGGAGCTCGCGGGCAAGATCCGTGCTCTCAAGACGAAATCGGACGAGGAGCTCCGCAAGCTCCAGAGCGACGTCGTGACTTACAACACCACCGACTGGTTCTCGCGTAACGGTCCGGTCGCGGGAATCGGCGCGAACCCCGAGTTTTCGAAGGAAGCGTGGGCTCTCAAGGTTGGTGAGGTCTCGACGAACCCGATTTCGACGTCGCGCGGGCCGGCCTTCGTCCGTCCGCTCGCCGAGCGGTCCGCGGGAATCCAGCCTTTCAGCGAAGTCCGCGCGGCAGTCGCGGAGGACTGGAAGACCGAGAGGCGCCAGAAAGACGCGTTGGAGAAGCTCGAGCCGGTGGCGCGGGAGCTCGGGTCCGGAACGACGCTCGCCGATCTCGCGAAGCGTTACGAGACCGAAGTGAAGACGACGCCGGAGTTCGGCCCGCAGGGTCCCGTGCCGGACCTGGGAGCCGCTCCGCGACTTCTCGAGGCAGTCTTCAAGACGCCGTCGGGCCAGGCGGGGCCGCCGGTCTCGGTGCCCTCGGGCTTCGTTCTCTTCCGCGTGCTCACCCGCGCGGAGGGAGATCTCTCGGCCTTCGCCGTGCAGCGGGCGCAGCTCACGGAGGCGCTCCGCGCGAAAGAAGCGGAACGACTCATTCGCGCGGTCGTCGCCCAGATGCGAGCCGACCGCAAGATCGAGATCAACGAGGAGCTCCTGAACTCGTTCCTGCCGGCGCAGCAGAGGACGAGACGGGGATAGCCTCCCCTGTCATCCTGAGGCGCGCAGCGCCGAAGGATCCCTCGCGGAGCCTGCCCTGAGCGGATGCGAAGGACTCGGGATGACGGTGGGAAATACAATCGCGTCGTGATCGGTCGCCTCGTCGGCCGTCTTGCGTCGAAGGCGACGGATCACGTGATCTTGGACGTCGGCGGCGTCGGCTACCTCGTCCAGATTCCGCTCTCCACCTTCTATGAGCTGCCGGAGGCGGAAAGTCCCGCTTCGCTCTGGATCCACACGCACGTCCGCGCGGAAGCCCTCGCTCTTTACGGTTTCCTGACCGAACGCGAGCGCGCTCTCTTCCTGATGCTCTTGGATGTCGCGGGAATCGGCCCACGCGTCGCGCTGACGGTCCTCTCCGGGATTCCCCCGACCGACCTCATCGAAGCGCTGCGCGGATCGGACGTCCGCCGGCTCATGGCGGTTCCGGGGGTCGGAAAGAAGACGGCCGAGCGCATGGTGCTCGAGCTGGCCGAGAAAGCCTCTAAATTCGCGGGCGAGCCGAGCGCGGCGCGCCCCGCCGCCGTCGCGACCGAAGACGTGGTGTCGGCGCTCGTGAACCTTGGCTATCGGAAGGGCGACGCCGAGCGAGCGATGGATGCAATCGGACGTGCGGGTCCGCCTTCCGATTTCGGCGACTACCTGAAGCTCGCCTTGAAGAAGCTGACCGGAGGATAGATTCGCCCATGCTACTTTGACATTTGACGAGATGGTGGACGAGAAAGAGATCCTTTCCGGTACGGCTCTCGCCGACGACGTGGCCGTCGAGCCAACGCTGCGCCCGAGAGTTCTTTCGGAGTACATCGGGCAGTCGAAGGTGCGCGAGAACCTGGGCGTGTTTCTGACGGCCGCGCGCGGGCGCGGCGAGCCGCTCGACCACGTTCTCCTGACCGGTCCGCCCGGCCTCGGCAAGACGACGCTCGCCCACATCATCGCGCACGAGCTCGGAACGGGCCTCCGCATCACGTCCGGGCCCATGATCACCCGCGCCGGCGACCTGGCGGGCATCTTGACCAACCTTCAGCCGCGTGACGTGCTGTTCTTAGACGAGATCCACCGCTTGAGCCCGGCCGTGGAGGAGATTCTGTATCCGGCGATGGAGGACTTCCGCCTCGACGTGATGATCGGCGAAGGGCCGATGGCGCGCACGATGAAGGTGGACCTTCCTCCGTTCACTCTGGTGGGCGCCACGACGCGCCCGGGGCTCCTCTCCCAGCCGCTGCACGGCCGCTTCGGAATCGCGCTGCGGCTCGACTTCTACGACGTCGAATCGCTCGCGAGAATCGTCGAACGTTCTGCGAAGATCCTCGGTATCTCGATCACGCCGGAGGCGGCGCGGGAGATCGGCGGGAGGAGCCGCGGGACGCCTCGCATCGCCAATCGGCTCCTGAGGCGACTGCGCGACTTCGCCGAGGTCGCGGGCAAGGAGCGGATCGACCTCCCAACCGCGCGCGAAGCGCTGGCGCGGCTCGAAGTGGACGAGCACGGCTTCGACGAGCTCGACCGGCGGATTCTCTCGACCATCATCGAAAAGTTCGGCGGCGGGCCGGTCGGCATCAACTCGATCGCCGCCTCCCTGGGCGAGGACAGGGGAACGCTCGAGGACCTGTACGAGCCTTACCTGCTCCAGGCCGGGTTCCTCCAGCGCACGCCGCGCGGCCGGATCGCCTCCGAGCAGGCGTATCGGCATCTGGGGGTACTCCCTCCACGGAAAGAGGGGTCTCTTTTCTGAGTGAGCCCGTCATCCTGAGGCCGAAGGCCGAAGGATCCGTCGCCTCGCTCGGGATGAAGAAGTTGAAGCACGGCGTCCTGATCTACAACCCGACCGCGGGGCAGCGCGATCTGGCGGCGCGGATGCTGAACTTGATCCAGAGAATGCGCGCGGAAGGGCTCGAGCTCGAGAACGCGCCGACGACCGCGCCGGGTCATGCGACCGAGATCGTGCGGGCGCTCCTGCCCTCCGGGCTCGACGTCGTCGCGGTCTGCGGCGGCGACGGGACCATCTCGGAAGTCGCGGGCGGTCTCATCGGCTCCGAAGTGCCGCTCGGCGTCCTTCCCGGCGGAACCTCGAACGTCCTGGCCCGCGAGCTTTCGATTCCGCTCGCGCTCGAACCGGCCGCGAGGCTTCTCCTCGACGGGGAGCCCCGTCCCGTTCGTGTGCTCTATGCGAACGAGCGGCCGTTCCTCCTCTGGGCCGGCGTCGGCCTGGACGCGCGGATCATGGGCCACATGAGCCTCTTCTTGAAGCGCTGGTTCGGCCGGACCGGCATCTTCTTCACGGTCGCGCCGGAGTTTCTCCGATACGAGTTTCCGCACCTGGAGGTGACGGTCGACGACAAGACCTACGAAGCCACGTTCGCGGTCGTCTCCCACGCGCGCCGGTACGGGGGGGACTGGGTGATCGCGCCCCATGCGCGCCTCGACTCCGACGACATGGAGGTCGTCCTCTTCTCCGAACGGAACCGGTGGAGATTCTTCTCGCTCTTCCGCCACATCCAGGTCGGCCGCTCCGGCCACATCGAGAGCGGGCTCGCGCGATGCATTCGCGGCCGGACCGCGACGATTCGATCGCTTGAGAGTTACGCGATCGAGGTCCAGCTCGATGGGGACTGCGTTCTGGAAACGCCGGTGACCTGCCGCGTCGGAAGAGAGAGCATCTCGATCCTGACGCCCCGAAACGAGCCCTAGGGCCTCGGCCTCCCCGACTGCACTGTCTTCTCCACGTCACCGGGTTCGCGTGGAATGAAGCAAGACAGGCACTCATAACCGTCTTTGGTGACGAGGAAGACGTCCTCGACGCGGACCCCGATGTTCCACCACTTCCGATCGATGCCGGGCGCGTTTGCGCCGATGTAGATCCCGGGTTCGACCGCGAACACCATGCCGGGCTCGAGCAGGCGCGCGGTGTTTCCGACGGAATACCGGCCGGCGTCGTGTACATCGAGCCCGACCCAGTGCGAGATCCCGTGTTTGGTGAAGACGCGCTGGCCGTCCTCCCGCACGATCCTGTCGACGTCGCCGGAGAGGAGGCCGAGCTTGACCAGTCCCTGCGTCTGAACGCGCGCCGCGGCAGACCCGATCCGCGCGTGCGGAGTCCCGGGTTTGATCTCCGCGATCGCGGCCTTCTGAGCGGCGAGCACGATCTCGTAGATTGCGCGCTGTTCCCGATTGAAGCGGCCGCTCGCCGGGTACGTCCGCGTGATGTCGGTGGCGTAGCCGCCGTATTCGGCGCCCGAGTCGTTCAGGATTACGTCGCCGTCCCGAATCTCGCGGTCGTTTGCGTCCCAATGCAGAAAGACCGAGTTCGGGCCGGACGCGACGATCGACGGGTACGCCATGCGCCGCACGCCGTTCTCGAAGCAGTAGCCGTCGAGCGCCTGCTGGACCTCGAACTCGTACCTTCCCGGAGCAGCCGCCTTCATCGCGCGAACGTGGCCGCGGCCGGAGATCTCGGTCGCACGGCGGATGAGTGCGATCTCGTCGGCGTCCTTGACGACCCGCATCTCGCGGATCACCTCGCGCGCGTCCACGACCGCCGGCGGCGCTGCTTCACCTGCCCACATCGAGGCGATCGCTTCCCGCAGCCCGGACGCCCAGCTCGCGTCTCCCCCGTCGGAGAGATAGACCTTCTCGACGCCGGCCAGGTAACCGGAAAACTTGCGGGAAGTCGCGTCGGAGCGGGTCATCTGATCGCGGAACTCCTCGGTGGAAAAAGCCGCGTCCGCCCCGAAGGCGGAAACTGCCTCCTGAGGACCGACGCGAGGCCCTTCGTACGCCTCGACATGCGGGTCGTGAGGCCGGACGAAGACGACGAATCGCTTGTCATCGGGCGGATTCGGCCGAAGAACGAGGATCGCCTCGGGCTGCTCGACGCCGCTCAGGTACCAGAAATCGGAGTCCTGGCGATAGAGATAGTCGACGTCGTTCGACATCGTGCGCTCGGGAGCGGCGTGCAGGATCGCGATCGAGTTCGGCGGCAGCTTCGACAGGAAGCGATCCCGATGGGCGCGAAACATCGAAGCCGGAGGCTGGAGCGGGGGAAAGTCGATCGCCGCCGCCGACAAGGGCAGCATCCAGAAGAGGAGGACGAGACTGCTTTGGACTCTGAACTTTGGACTTTGTTCTCTCATCTCTTGGAGATGAAAGACCAGGGAGCGGGAGCCGTCCCGGCGACCGCGGCGAGCGGCGGACGCACCACGGCAACGATACGCCCGCGGTGCGTCTTGAGCAGCCGCCGCACCGGCGTTCCCGCCGCCGCCTCCTCAAGGATGTCCGCCGCCGACTCGTCCGCCTTCGCGAGGTAGGCCTCCCAGACCGCTTCTCCGACGGGCATGCCGCGAAAAACGACGTTGCCGATGCGCGCGAGCTCGCGCTGGAGATAGCCGAGCTTCTCCTTGAGCGTGACGTCGTCGGCCAGCGATTCGTCCTCGTACGGCGTGTGCGGCTTCGGGATGAAGGCGTTCACCGAGGGAACGAGCTCCGCCACGCGGCCGAAACGCCTGCCTTCCGCGACTGCGATTTCGTGCAGATCCTCGACCGTCCGCACGATGTCCGCGACGTCCTCGTCGGTCTCGGACGGGAGTCCGACCTGGAGATACAGCTTCAAACGAGTGAAGCCGTGCGCGAAGACGAGCCGCGCTTTCTCGCGCAACATCGCGTCGGAAACCTTCTTGTTGACGTGGCGTCGCAGTCGCTCGTTGCCCGCCTCCGGCGCGATCGCGAGCGCGCGCTCCCCCTGCCGCGCGAGAACTTCGAGGATGGGAGCCTCGATCGCGTCGATCTTGATCGACGAGAGCGCGATGTGGTACTCGAGCTCGGCGAGACCCTTCAGGATCTCGATGATCTGCGGGTGATCGCACACCGCCGTCGCGATCAAGCCGGTCCGGTCGGTCAGCGGCCGCGCCGCGCGCGCGACGGTCAGGATCGACGCCGCGGGATATTGCTTGACGGGCGCCATGGCGTACGCGGCCCAGCAGAACCGGCACATCTCGGTGCAGCCTCGCGAAATCTCGATCAGGAGCTTGTCGGCGAGCTCGGTGCGCGGCGTCAGGATCGTCGAGTGGGGTACCTCGAAGTCCGGGTGGATGTCCTTGCGCGACATCGGCTGCTGGATCACGACCTTCGCGCTCTCCGCCCCTTCGGCACGCGAGCCCTGCAACGCCGGCACGAAGAAGCCGGGCAGTCGAGCGAGCTCCCGCAGGAAAGAATCGCGATCGAGGCCGCGCTTCGCGAGGTCGGCGATCCCGGGAACGAGTCGCTCGCCGTCGCCCAGCGCGAACGCGTCCACGAACGGGACCAGGACGGCCGGGTTCATCCGGGCGATGTCGCCGCCGACGAGGAGCACCGGATGCCGCTCGTCGCGGGCCTCGCGGTCGAGCGGGATGCCGGCCGCTCGCAGGGTGCGCAGGATGTTGACGACGTCCATCTCCCAGGAGAGTGACCATGCGAGCAGGCCGTACTCGGAGAGCGGCGTTCCGCTCTCGAAGGTGACCGCCGGCTCCCCGTCCTCGGAGAAGAACCGCTCGCAGACGACGTCGGGCACCCGGTTGAAGAGCCGGTACACCCACTGGAATCCGAGGTTCGACATCCCGATCTCGTACGAGTTCGGAAACCCGAGCGCGATCCGGTAGGCGCCGAAGCGGTTCGGCTCCTCCGTGAAACGCTCGAGAGCGGCGAACTCTCTCTCGCGCGAAGTGCTTCTCATGCGGAACCAGTGATTATATCGGCCACGCGGGACACCGGGCGTTTCATTCGGACGGAACGGCGCGCAGCCGGAAGTCGACCTGCATCGGCTCGTTCACCCGCGCGACGACCGGAAACGACGGGTCCTGAAGACCGTAGCTCTTCCAGTGAACCGGGAACGAGCCGCGCAGGACCACCGCTCCCGGAAACACGGACACGTCGACGGGCAGCTGGACGGGCGCGGTCTTCCCGTGAACCGTCAGGTCGCCGGCCACCTCGACGGAGAACGTTTCGCCCGGACGAAATCGCGAGAGGTCGCCGGTGAAACGTCGCAGCTCGAAGACGATCTCGGGAAATCGATCCGTCTCGAGCACCTTTTCTCGTAGCGTCCGATCCCGGAGCTGACTTCCGGTGCGCATGCTGGCAGCCGGCACGACGATTCGGCAGCGGACGTCCCAGGCTCCCGAGGAAAGCGGATCCGCCTCGACGAAGCCATGGAAGAGGGGCACGATCCCCAGGATCGGCCGGAAGCTCGCCGGCAGCTCCCATCGAACCGACGAGCCCGCGACCTCGATCCTGTAGCGCAGCGGACGCGCGGGCCTCTGCTCGGCTCGCAGAGCCAGGCCCGACAACGCGATCGCGATCCCCGCCGCCACGCTCTTTTTCGTCTTACGTCGCACGTCTCACCGTTCTGGACTGCGGCGGGTGCAGGTCCTTCGGACCTGTCCCCGCGACATGTTCAAATACGCGCACTCCGAACGTCCAGTCGCTGACGTTTGTTCCGGTCGAACCGGTCACGAGAAGCCCGCCCACGCGCGTGAAGAAGGGTTCCGTGTCGTGGCGCGAGAGCGCGTCCTCGGCGTCGACTCCGCGTTTGCGAGCCCTTGCCATCGTGTCGCCGTCAACGAGCGCGCCCGCGGCGCGGGACGATCCGTCCTTTCCGTCGGATCCGGCCGCGAGGACCGCAACGCCCCGGATTCCATCGAGCACCTGCGCGGCGGAGAGCGCCAGCTCGAGATTCCGCCCGCCCTTGCCGGGCTTGCGCCGAAGCGAGACAGTCGTCTCTCCCCCGGCGAGAATCGCGTCGCCCGAGCGGAGCTGCATCGTCTCGCGGGCGAGCTTCCGGCCGGCGTCGCGCGCTTCGCCGTCGAGTCGGTGCGGGAGAAAGCGCGGCCGGAGCCGGAGCCGGCGCGCCTGCCGGGCGGCGCCTTCGAGCCCGATTCGATTGGACGCGATCACGCGGGTCACGTCGCCGCGCCGGCCGCGGACGGTCGGTCCCGAGCCGACCAGAGCGGGGCGGTCGCCCGGGACGTCCGAGAGGACGAGCGTGACGATCCGCGCGGCGGTCGAGCGTCCGAGCTTTCCTCCCTTGACGGCGGAGAGTGAGGTTCTCAAGCGATTGACCCGGGTGATCGGAGCTCCGGCGCGGACGAGGTGGGCAATGGCCCGCTTCTTTCGAGCGAGCGTGATTCCGCGCCGCGGCAGGCAGAGGAGCGAAGACGCGCCGCCGGAGACGAGGCAGAGGATCAGGTCTTCCCGGTCAAACCGGGAAAAGAAACGGAGAGCGGCGCGCGCGGCGCGGACGCTCGCGGAATCGGGCTGCGGGTGAGAGGCGAAGAGGACCGTGATCCCGCGCCGACGCGGCCGTGGATAACCGCGCGGGAGCACGACGAGCGCTCTTCTCCCCGGTTTCCAGGCGGCCGCGAACATGCCGGCCGCCGCCTTTCCGACTGCGAAGATCCCGACCCGCCGCGCGCTCATGAGTCGTTTCGACACGACCGGATCGGCGAGCGCGGTCGAGACCGCCGAACTCGATTCGACTGCCGCGAGCGCCGCGCCGAACAGCGAGCGCAGGATGTCGAACGCGGTTTTATTCATCGAGCCGTCATCTTTGTCCGTAATAGGATGAGGAGTCCCGGATCTTCCGGGATATCCGAAAGAAGGAGACAGCATGAAGAAAGTCGTTTCTCGCGTTTTGCTCGCCGCTCTGGTGGTCAGCCTGGCGTCGTTCGCTTTCGCCGGCGAGATGACGGAAGGCTCCTGGACCGGCTGGGTGACCGACACCGGCTGCGGGGCCAAGGGCGCCACGGCCGATCACGCCAAGTGCGCGGCGAAGTGCGTGAAGGAAAAGGGCGCAAAATACGCGCTCTACACGCCGGACGACAAGCAGGTCTGGGTCCTCTCCAACCAGGAAGACGCCGCGAAGATGGCCGGGCAGGAAGTGACGGTCAAGGGCAAGGCAGACAAGGAAAAGATGTCGATCGAGGTTGCCTCGATGGAGCCCGCCGCAAAGAAGTAGCTTCCCCGACCTTGAGAGAAAGGCCCCGACGGAGCTCGGGGCTTTTTTTTGCTGTGCGGACCCGATGTCACAATAAGCGCAATGTCCCTGGCGAAGACGATCGCTCCCGACATCGAGGAGCTCATCCGCGAGAATTCCCCCGATCTCGCCGCGGCCGTGTCGGAGCTCCATCCCGCCGACATCGCGGAGCTCCTGGAAGACCTGCCGCGCGAGGACCGGCTGGTGCTCTTCGAAGCCCTTCCACCCGATAAGGGGGCCGCAGTCCTGTCGGAGCTGAAAGGCGAGACGCTGCGGCAGATCCTCCACCAGGCCTCTCCCGAAAAGCTCGGCCCCCAGCTCGACCGCGTCCCGGGCGACGAGGTCACCTTCCTGCTCGAGCACGTTTCGCAACGGCAGCGCGAGGCGTTGCTCGCGAAGATGTCGCCCCGCGACGCGGCCGAGGCGAAGCGCCTTCTGCGCTACGAACCGCGCACCGCCGGGCGCCTCATGTCCGAGAAGTTCGCGACGATGCGGCCGGAATGGACCGTCGCGGAAACGCTCGAGCACTTGAAGAAGATCGACCCGGAGGTCGAGACGATCCAGACGATCTACGCCGTCGACGCCGAGGGGCATCTCGTCGGGGCGGTGTCGCTCCGGAAGCTCCTTCCCGCTCCGCCCGACAAGAAAGTCTCGGATCTGATGGACCGCCGCATCGCGACGGTCCACGCGGACACGCCCCAGGAAGAGGTCGCCAACCTCGTATCGAAGTACGACGTTTTCGCGATCCCGGTGGTCGACGAGCAGAACCGGCCGCTCGGGATCGTCACGGTGGACGACGTCATCGACGTCCTGAACGAGGAGCAGACGGAAGACGTCCTCCACATGGGCGGCATCGCCGCAAAAGAGGAGACGATCCAGGGCTACTTCGCGACGAGCCCGATCCGAAACGTGCGTCTGCGTTTCAACTGGCTGTTGCTGCTCTTCGCGACCGAGACGCTGACGGGGACCGTTCTGCGCCACTTCCAGGACGAGCTCTCCAAGGTCGTCGCCCTCTCGTTCTTCATACCTCTCTTGATCGGGACGGGAGGGAACTCCGGCTCGCAGACCGTGACCACCATCGTGCGGGGCCTCGCCGTCGGCGAGATCCGCCTGCGTGACTTCTGGCGGGTCTTCGCCCGCGAAGCGGGAAGTGGTCTCGTGCTCGGCCTCCTGCTCGGCGTCGTCGGGTTTGGACGGGCGCTCCTCTGGGGCTCGCACACCGCTCTGGCCCTGACCGTCGGCGTCAGCATCCTCGCCATCTGTACGTGGGCAAACGCGGTCGGCGCCACGATTCCGATGCTCGCGACTCTCTTCAAGATCGACCCGACCGTGATGTCCGCCCCGCTGATCGCGACCCTCGTCGACGCGACCGGGCTCTTCATTTATTTCGCGATCGCGCGGGTTTTCCTGGGGCTTTGACCCTTGCGACAGAATAGAAGCCGAGTTTTCGAGGTTTTCTCACTGACCGACCCATGAGCGCCCCTGCCCCCTCCTCAGCCCCGACGCGTCCGGAGGAGTACCCGCCGGCCGGCGGCGAGCACTACTGGGCGAAAGCCACCCGAGAGCTGCGGCACCGCCTCGCGAAAGAGGTCCCGCACGACGTGTTGAGGGAACTCCACCGCAAGAGCCCGGCCCGGCATCTCGCCATCGCGGCGCGGCAGTTCCTGATCCTCGCGGCGGCCTCGGCCTTGTCCTGGATTTTTCGAGAACCCTGGATCTGGATCCCTTCGGCGCTCGTCGCCGGTTGGACGGTCTTCAACTTCACCGTCCTGCTCCACGAGGTCGTGCACCGCGCGGTCTTCAACGGCCCACGGCCCGCCGCCGAGCGCGCTCTCGCGATCCTGTATGCGGTTCCCTCGGGGATCTCGTCCCTGCAGTTCACTCGCTGGCACCTGACCCACCACGCCGAGCTCGGCGATTTCGAGGCCGATCCGAAGCGGCACTACCTCTCGCCGAAAATCAACAAGGCCTGGTACAAGCTCCTCTACTTCACTCCGGCGCTCTTCCCGATCTATTTCCGCGCGGCGCGCCGGGAGACCGTGACCTATCCGCCCGCTCTGCAGCGGCGGATTGCCTGGGAGCGCCGCGGCACGATCGCGTTCCACCTCGCCGTGATGGCTGCGATTTTCCTGCTGGGCGGCTGGGGAGTCCTGGCGCGCGTGTATCTCGTCCCGTACTTCCTCGTGTTCCCGATCGCGTTCGCGTTGAACCGTCTCGGCCAGCACTACGCGATCGTTCCCGAAGATCCCGCGAAGTGGGGCAGCGTGATCCGTCCCTCGCGCTGGTGGGACTTCTGGTATCTCTACTCCGCCTACCACCTCGAGCACCACTACTTCACGGCCGTCCCCTTCTACAACCTGCGCAAGCTTCACTTCGCGCTGCGCCCGTTCTTCGACTCGATCGACTGGCAGCCCACGACCTATGGGCGGCTCTTCAAAGCCTGGATCTTCGAGAACAAAGCTCCGCACACGGACTGGACTCTGGAAGATGGGCTCGTCGGGTAGCGGCCGCGGCGAGTTCTGGGCTCTCGTTTGAAATCTCTCGGCCGCCGCTCGCGCAGCGAGCGCCCGCGGCTGACAGTCGGGCTGGTCGGCTAAGGGGAGTTTTCGGGATGAGGGGCGGGAGTCGCCCGCGCCTTCCTCAGGATCTCTTCCAGCGCCGAGGCGTCGCCCCGTTCCCGCGCCGTCTCTCCCGCGCGGTTGTAGACGACTTCGCCCCTGCGGTCGAGGAAGGCCAGCGTCGGGATGGCGCCCCGGTAGAAGCGGGCAACGAGCCTGCGCTGGTCCGCAGGAGGATTCTCCAGGTCGACGACCAGGAACCGCGCGCGCTCTCGATGTTTCCTGTAAAGGGCGACGAACCGTTCCGCCTCCCGGTTCGTGTTCCAGCAGTGGGAGGTCCCGAAGAAGATCGCGGTCGGCCGGTCGGAGGCGATTCTTCCATCCGAAAGGTTCTCGCCCCGGATCGGGAAGGCGCTCGAGGAATCGTCGGTAAAGGAAAGATTCGGCGCGAGCGAGAGGTTGACGGCGCCTCCCGCGCCCGGCTCCGCGACCCGGAGCGGAGAGTCTTTCGCCTTCTCGCCGGCGAAAAGAAGACCCACGGCCGCGAGCGTGACCAGAGAGGCCGCCAGAAACGTAATCCAGCGATCGATCTTCATCCGCTCGACATTACGCTTTTCGCGGTTCGACGGATTCCGTCTGACGATCGGGCCGCAGTTTCGTAATAATCACCCCATGGACGAAGTCGAGGACCTGAACCAGCTCATCCGGGAGCTCAACTCGGAGCGCCCGCCGGGATCGGAATCGGATGCCGGCAGCTCCGTCCGGCTCGACGGCTGGCTCCGGACTCTCGTCGAGCGCGCGGGAAGCGACCTGCTCTTGATCGCCGGCGCTCCGCCTTCCCTGCGCGTGGATGGAAAGATCACCCCGCTTCCCCACGCGCCGCTCGCGGGCGACGAGGTCGACGAGGCGGTGCTGCCGGTTCTCTCTTCGCGCGCCCGCTCGCTGTACGCGAAGGACTTCGTCGCCGACGTCTCCTACAAGCTCCGCGGCGTCGGCCGTTTCCGCATCAACCTCCACCGCGAGCGGGGCCGAGCCGCCGCTGCGATCCGCTCGTTGCCGAGCGAGCCGCCGAGGCTCGCCACCCTCGGCCTGCCGCCGGGAGCGGAGGCGCTCACCCGGCTTCCGCGCGGGCTCGTGCTCGTCGGCGGACCGACCGGCTCGGGCAAGACGACGACGCTCGCGGCGCTCGTCGAGGAGATCAACCGGCGGGACTCCCGCCACATCGTGACGATCGAAGATCCCGTCGAGTACGAGCACCCGCACCGGTCGAGCCTGGTCGAGCAGGTCGAGATCGGCGTCGACGCGCCCGACTTCCCCTCCGCGCTTCGCGCGGCGGTGCGGCAGGCCCCGGACGTCCTCGTCGTGGGCGAGATGCGCGACCCCGAGACCATGCGAATCGCGCTCTCGGCCGCCGAGACCGGGCACCTCGTTTTCTCCACGGTCCACACGACGGACGTCGCGTCCGCGGTCTCGCGGGTCGCGGACTCCTTCCCGTCGGAGCGGCAGAACACGATCCGCCAGGAGCTCGCGATGGCGCTCGCCGCCGTGCTCACGCAAACCCTTCTTCCCAGGAAAGGCGGCGGAAGGGTGGCGGCGGCGGAGCTCCTTTTCGTGAGCTACGGAGCGCGCCAGCACATCCGCAAGAACGCGCTCCAGCACCTCCATCAGGAGATCGTGCTGACCAAGAAGCAGGGTTCGATCACCCTCGAGGAGTCCCTCGCGAAGATCGCTCGGGAAGGGCTCGTCGAGACGGAGGAAGCGCGGGCCCGAGCCGCGCATCCCGAGGACTTCGAGAACCAGTTGCGGAGCGGCTAGTGTGCGGCAGTTCGGCTCAGCGAATCGTGTCGAAACATGGGCCTGATCACCGCCGTGATCGGGATCCAGTTCGTGCTGAACGGCGCGTCGAGCGTGCTGACGGAGATCATCCGCGCCGCGCACGGATGACTCTTTCTCGTCATCCCGAGGCCCTCGCCCTCCTCTGTCATCCCGAGCGAAGCGAGGGATCTCCGACGTTGTCTGGAGCACTTTCTGCTCGGGGCACGCTCCGCGAGGGGATCCCGGGATTCCTCGGCCCTGCGGGCCTCGGAATGACCGTGTGGGGCTATACCTCTCTCCGGAACAACACCTGCGTCAGCACGCCGCAGACAAGCGAGAAGGTCAGCAGAAAGAGCCACTCCGAATAGCAGCTCCGGAGCGGGGCGCCACGAAGGAGCAGGTCGCGCAGGGCCGAGACGCCGTACGTCAGCGGGTCGACGTCGGAAACCACCTTCAACCACTTCGGATACGACTCGACGGGATAGAGAGCGCCCGACGGAAAGAACACGAGCACGTTGATGATGCCGAACATGCCGCGCAGCGCGCTCGTCTTGCGCGCACGGCAGAAGAGAAGAAACCAGAGGCCGGTGATCGCGAGCGCGGTCAGGAACACCGTCACGAGTCCGCCGCCCAGCGCTTCCGGCGTGGTCATCGGGAGCGGCGTGAACAGCATGATCGCGAGAAGAACGAAAGAGCCGGCCAGGCCGGCGACGAGCGTCCCGGCGAGCATGTGACCGGTCACGATCGCGCCCGTGGAGACGGGCGTCACGAGATAGCCCTCGTGGTATCCGTACATACGGTCCTCGATCACCTGCAGCCCTCCGGCGACCATGGATCCCATGAAGATCGCGAGACAGACGACCGCCGGTCCCAGATAGGTCAGGTAATCGAGGTAGGGATACGCCTCGAGGCGAGTCTCCGCGGTCGCGAGCCGACGGACGCCGGCGGCCTCGGTCCAGATGTCGGAGAGCGCCGACTCGACCGTCGAGTAGGAAAACCGATCGGTGTTGTCCCCGATGAAAGCGGGGGCCGGGCCGGCCGCCGACAGACCGTGTGGCAGCACCCAGACCGCCCGGTATCTCCCGGTTCTCAGGTCCGCGAGCGCCTGCTCGCGGTCGGCCGGAAAAGTGGCGACCACGAGGTTGCGTCCACTTTCGAGCGCGAGCACCGCACGCCGGCACTCGGCGGCAAGAGAGTTGCCCGCCTCGTCCACGACCGCGATCGGCACGTTCTCGAGCTGTCGGTTGAGAGCGTTGCCGAGAACCGCGAGATAGATGACCGGAAAGAGCATCGTCGAGATGATCAGGACCGGCTGGCGCCAGAGGGTCAGGTAGGCGCGCTGGCAGATGGCGAGGATTCCGAGGAACGCGAGACGCGGCCCGCGCGAGATCCCCGTCGCCGACCGGCCGGCGATCCCGCGCGCGCGGCCGGCCGATTCCACCGCGCCGCTCACGCGACCGTCTCCTCCCGAAGCGCCCGGCCGGTGTAAGCGAAGAACACGTCTTCCAGCGTGACCGGCGAGATCGAGAGATGGCGGACCTCGTATCCCCGTTCCTCGATGAGCTGCGCCGCGATCCGGCCGATTCCCTCTCCGGGGCGCGCCTCGAACTGGGCCGAGGTCGGAGCCGGCGAGCGCCAGTTGACCGCTCCGAGCGCGATGATCGATTCCCGATCGCGCGGCTCGATCGTGCGGTCCGTCTCGATCTCGACGTGCTCACCGGTCGGAAGGCTCCGCTTCAACGCTTCCGGACCGTCCTCGCAGAGGATTCGGCCCCGGTCCATGATGGCGACGCGATCGCACAGGTAGTTCGCTTCGTCCATGGCGTGCGTCGTCAGGACGATCGCCAGACTCGCGTCGCGTGTCTTCAGCTCTCCCAGCATCTCCCAGACGGCGCGGCGGCTCTGGGGATCGAGCCCGGTTGTCGGCTCGTCCAGAAAGAGGATGTGCGGGGAGTGAAGGACTCCGCGCGCGATTTCGAGACGGCGGCGCATCCCACCCGAAAGAGTCTTGGTGATCTGGTCTCTCTTCTCCCACAGGCCGACCTGGGTCAGACGGCGCTCGATCCTCTCGGAGAGATTCCGTCCCCAGAGCCCGTACATCTTTCCCTGCACCGAGAGGTTCTCGCGGACGGTCAGGTTCTCGTCCGTCGTCTCCGCCTGGGAGACCGTCCCGATGGAAGCGCGAACGTCCCCCTTTTCCCGGACGACGTCGTGCCCGGCGACGCGCGCCTTGCCGGAGGTCGGCGGCAAGAGCGTCGTGAGCATCCGCACGAGCGTCGTCTTCCCCGCGCCGTTCGGGCCGAGGAGGCCGTACGTCTCTCCGGCCCGCACTTCGAACGTGATGGCATCGTCCGCGACGGTGTCGCCGAACTTCCGGGTGAGCTTCTCCGCCTGGATCGGATTCATCCGGGCGGATGCGACCTCAATTCGCGCCCGCCTCGACCACGAAGGTCTGGCCGGAGACGACGGGCAGCCCCTCGGGAGCCAGCCGGACCGAGAAAGTGCGCAGGTCGCGGCTCTGGAGTCCCCAGTTGCGGCGCGTTGCGAACTCCGAGCGGGGGCGGATCGACACGACCCGGGCGTGCGCGTGAACTTCCGGGCGCGCCTGCGGCCAGATCTCCACGCTCTTTCCCAGAGCAAACGCAGAGAGACGTTCTTCCGGTACCTCGACGCGCAACCGCGGCGCCTCGAGCTGCAGGGTTACGATCGGCTCGCCGGCTGCCACCCACTCGCCCATCCGGTGGTGTCGCGTGAGCACCACCCCGGCGGTCTGTGCGACGAGAGCACCCTCCTTTTCGAAGTGCTTTACCTTTCCGAGACGCGCGTGGAGCGCGTCCTCTTCGGCCCGGATCTGCCCCTTCTCCGCCTCCCGCGCGCGGATTGCCGCCTTGGTACCGTCGCGCCGGTGCTGGACGGTTTCCAGGTCCGCGGCGGGCGCGATCCCCTCGCGCACGAGCCGCGCGATCCTCTTTTCTTCGCTCGCGATCTGCGCGAGGTCCGCCTGGAGTCTCGCGACCTCTTCCCGGCGGCTGTTCTCCCTCGCGCGACTCTGCGCCATCTGGCGTTCGAAATCGGAAGCGTCCTCGGCGAGCCCGGGCTCTTCGATGCGCGCGACCGTCTGACCCGCGCGCACGGGCTCGCCTTCGTCGGGAACCGAGCTCACCAGACGGCCGCTGCGCGAAAACGAGAGCGCGAGGCTCTGTTCTTCCGCGATGGCCAAAAGCCGGACAGCGCGCCCCGTGTCGTCTTCCCGGCGCGCGAGCGCGCCGTAACCCAAGGTGCCCGCCACAGCGATCGCGATCGCCACGCCCACCCACATGGCTTTCTTCATTGGCGAAAAACCGGTCGAACAGATCTTAACGCCGATTGAGACTGTCCCGCCTGGAGGACAGTCCCGGCGGACTGAGCAATTCGGAGCCCCGGATGGGTATCGCTCTTGCTCTCTCAAGTGTTTTTCGGCGAGGAGTTGACTCTTGTACGGTGAAGGGCCGAACGTCTCGAACGCGCCGGAGCGGGCACGCCGGGTCTTTCTGATCGAGGACGATGGAAGCTACCGCTGGGTCATCCGCCGTCTGCTCGAGAGCGCCTTTGGCCAGGACGTCACGGTGGAAGAGTTTTCGAACGGGGAGAGCGCGCTCGGGCACGCCGCATCCGATCCTCCGCCGGATCTCGTGCTCCTCGACCTCAATCTTCCCGGCTTAGACGGTTTCGAGGTCCTGCGCCGGCTGCGCGCCCACGAACGGACCCGCAAGGTACCGGTCATCATCGTGACCAGCTCCCAGGAGGAAAAAGACGTCCGGCGCGCGTACGAGTGCGGCGCGAATTCCTTCGTCTCCAAGTCCGACTCGCCGGAAAAGACCCTGCAGCGGCTGCGGCTCCTGCCGGTCTACTGGCTGGAGCTCAACCGGCTGCCGGACGAAAGGTCGGCCTCGAGACCGCCCAGCGACTCCTCGGCCGGTCCCTGAATCGCGAGATCGAAGCGCGGAGTCGTTTCGGTCGGCTCGGGATTGACCTCGATCGTGAACGCTCCCCGCCGTCGCGCCTCGTCGGCCAGGCCGGCGGCGGGATAGACGATCGCGGACGTCCCGACGACGAGGCAGACGTCGCAGTCGAGAGCTGCGATCGCCTCATCCATTACGAAAGGATCGATCGGCTCCCCGAACCAGACGACGCCGGGCCGGGCGAGCCCGCCGCAGTGCGGGCAGCGCGGAGGCAGCGCGGGGAACGGGACGGTGTCGTCGCGCCAGCGCTCGGGCGATGCCGCGCACCGCTCCCAGCAGGACAGGTCCCAGAGCGAGCCGTGGAATCGGACCACGTTCTCCGTGCCCGCCCGCTCGTGGAGCCCGTCGACGTTCTGCGTGATCAGCGCGAATCGAGGATAGCGGCGGCTCCACGCCGCGAGCACCTCGTGGGCGCGGTTGGGACGGCAGCCCGCGATCAGCCGCCGACGCCAGTCGTACCACTCCCAGACGAGGCGCGGATCCCGCGCGAAAGCCTCGGGCGTCGCGAGCTCCTCGACCCGGAAGTTCGCCCACAGCCCGTCGGCGCCCCGGAACGTCGGCACGCCGCTCGCCGCGGAGACGCCGGCGCCGGTCACGACCGTGACGCGGGAGGCGCGGCGGAGACGATCCACGGCGCGGGCGAGGTCGGCGTTCAAAGATCTCTTTCTCCCCGCGCACCGGGAGCCGGACGGGGTGAGGGGCTCAGTCGCAGTAGCGCTGCAGGGTCTCGAGGAGCGTCTCCACCGGGATCGGCTTCTGAACGTAGCCGTCGGCTTCGAGCCACGCCGCGTGCCGATAGCTGTCGTTCATTCCGGACACGACGACCACCGGGATGCGGGAAAGCTCCGAGTCCTGCCGCTGCGCGTAGCGGAACTCCCAGCCGGTCATGATCGGCATCATCAGGTCGAGGAGGATGACCGCGGGCCGCGAGCCACCGCGCAGGCGGCCGAGAGCTTCGAGGCCGTGGCGCGCGCACTCGACGTTGTAGCCCTCGGCCTGCAGGAACGACGCGAGCGAGCAGAGGAGATCGGGATCGTCCTCGACGACGAGTACCTGGCGGCTCATTTTTGCCCCTCGATCTTCGCCCAGGTCGCTTCCGTTTTGGAGACAAACCTTTCCCCTCGTCCGATCCGCATTGCCGGACGACCGGGTGCAAGACGGCTGCCTTGTCCCCACCGGGGGACGAGCGGACGGTGGCCAGCTGGGCCTTCTCCTCCCCAAAGGGAAAAGCCGACGCGAGCGCAAGCGCTTTGACGTCGTCGGGGATCGGCAATAGATTGGCGCCAGATTCTTTCGCAACAGGACCAGTGAAATGCGATTCGCGGCAGATTCCCTGCCCCGAACAGCAGCTCTCCTGCGGCGACGAGGGTGCCGCGCACCCAGAGGAGGACGCCATGAAACGCTGGTTCCGTCTCGCCCCGCTGGTGCTTCTCGCCTTGATCTTCTTCGCCCCTTCCCCCGCGCGAGCGCAGGCGGCTCGGGCAGAAATGAAGCAGCCGCCAACCGCAATCATCCGCATCTATCGGATCGCGGCCGGCAAGCAGCTGGATTTCCTGAAGTGGCTGGCGGACGGAGACGCGATGGACAAGGAAGCCGGCGTGCCGGTCGGCCAGACCTATGCGCACACCGACGGCGACAGCTGGGACTACCTCGTTGTCAGTCCCGACCTGAGCAAGGAGCAGCAGGCGAAAGTGGACAACGCCTCCAGGAAGCACGGTCGGAAGACCGGCTTCGCGTCGAGCCTCGAGTTCCGCACGTTCGTGGCCTCGCATACCGACACGTTCGCGATCGGACCGTTGAGCGCCGCGGACCTGGTGGCAATGGCGAAGTAATTCAGAACCGTTCCCGGGACTCACGGATCAAGGGGAGCTGGGCGAATCGCCCGGCTCCCCTTTTTTCTCGAGCAGAACCGGCGTTGCCGACCAATCTCCTACGACCACAGTCCAATTTTCAAAGAGCGGCTCGAGTGCTACTTTGATTTCACACAACAAAGAAGCGGAAGACCCAACCGCCTGGCGGCAGGCGGCTGTGTCGAACAAAGTCGCCGCCGAGCGTCGGTGCCGATCAGGGCACCAAAGGATGAACGAAAATGCGTTTTGTTTTCGGACTATCCAGCGGAGTTCAGAACAATCGGATCCCCCCCGGGGTGCTGCGCGTCTCATCCAGGCGCCTGTGCAGGTCGGCAGCATTGCTCTTCGCCGTCGCGGGCTTGTTCCTCGCGGGGGCCAATTTCGCCCGCGCAGACAGCGGAAATTCGACGGGCCATGGCGACCCCCACATCTTCCGCGTCGTCGACAAGCACGGGAAGTTCGTCGGGTATTCACTCTCGGAGAACCTGGTCACCCGTGAGATCAACGGCACGTGGGTGACGTTCTACGTTCATCCGGGAATTGGCATCTTCGATTCGCGCGCGATTTATGTGCATTACCTGACGACGGACTGCTCCGGCCCTCGCTACATTTCGCACTACTCGACCTTCGCGGAAGGAACACGAGTCGGTTCCACGCTGTATTACCCGACCGACACACAGGTGCTCAGTCCCCGGTCCCTGAGGGTGATTTCCGGAGACGGGGAGGAGGGCGTCTGCTCCCCCGCTTCAGGCATTCCCGGCGTGTATGGCGTCCCGACGACGATCGAAGTGGACTCCTTCGGGTTGGAGGTTCCTTTCAAAGCAATCCAGTAAACGGCGCAGCCGAGGCGCGAGCCTCTGGTTTCTCTGGATCGCCGCCGAACGCCTTCGTCTCGGCTGGCCTCTTCTTTTCTGGTCAGCCGCACTTGCGGATGCGCGGAAGGCGATCCCGTCCGAGCGTGAAGGTTCCGATGCTCAGGTCGGTTTCCGAAAGCTCGACCGACAGCGTCATCGTGTTGCCTTTGACTTTTCCCCGGTAGCGGATGACTTAAGCTCGCCGCAGCCAGGAGAGGCCAATGACGAAATCACGCGGAGCTCGGATCCGGCGCGCGGCCCTCGGCGTAGCGGCGGTGTCGATTGCCGTAGTGGTGTCGCTGGCAGCAACCAACAAGCCGCCGCTCCACGCGCGAAAGTGGCTCGCCATCACCGGTAAGCCGCTCGCGGCGACGGCCGGCGCGACGATCTTCCAGAAGGGCGGTAACGCGGTGGACGCCGCATGCGCAATGATCGCCGCGACCTCCACGATGTGGGACACGCTCTCCTGGGGCGGCGAGACGCAGGCGCTCATCTACAACCCGCACACCGGCAAGGTCGTCGGCATCAACGCGCTCGGGGTCGCGCCAACGGGAGCCACGCCTGAATTCTTCCGCGGCAAGGGCATGGCTTACCCGCCGGAGTATGGACCGCTCGCGGCCGTCACGCCCGGGACGCCCGGCGGGATCATGGTCATGCTCGCCGAATACGGAAAGCTTTCGCTCGCGGACGTGCTCGCACCGTCGATCGAGATGGCGGATGGTTACGCGATCGAGCAGCAGCTCGTCTCGACGATCGCGCGGCAACGCGACTGGCTTATGAAGTGGCCCGAGTCGCGGCGCGTCCTGCTGCCCCATCCGGGCGACCAGCCGCCCGCCGCGGGCGAGATCTTCAAGCAGCCGGACCTCGCCGCGACGCTCCGGAAGCTCGTCGAGGCGGAGAAGCAGGCGCTCGCGGCCGGCAAGTCCCGCAGGGACGCGATCCTCGCGGCGTACGACCGGTTCTATAAGGGCGACATCGCGCGCGAATTCGTACGCGGTTCCCAGGATATCGGCGGACTCCACACGGTCGAGGACCTGGCGAACTGGAAGGTCCGCATCGAGGAGCCGGTGAAGACGGCTTACAAAGGGATCGATGTCTACAAGCTCGATTTCTGGACACAGGGCCCCGCGATGCTCCAGGCCCTGAACATTCTCGAGACGGTGGACGTGAAGGCGATGGGCTACAACAGCGCACGCTACCTTCACGCCCTGTATCAGGCGATGAACCTCGCCTTCGCGGATCGCGACTTCTACTACGGCGACACATATTTCCCGCCCGAGGAACCGCGGCGGGGCCTGCTCTCGAAGGAGTACGCGAAAGCACGCGCCGCGAAGATCGACTGGACGAAGAACGATCCGAAAGTCAAGCCGGGCGATCCGTATCCATTTCAGGGGCAGACGAACCCGTATGCCGGTCTGCTCGAGAAGTGGCCGCCGCCCTCGAAGGTGAAAGCGGAGAGCGCGGGGCCGGACGCGGCGAACCGCCTCCCGGATTTCCGGGAAGCGTTTTACGCCGGGACGACGTCGGTCGAGGCGGCCGACGCCGAGGGCTGGGTCGTTTCGGTGACGCCGTCGGGCGGTTGGGTTCCGGCCTCCATCGCCGGCAAGACCGGGATCGGAATGAGTCAGCGCATGCAGAGCTTCGTCCTCGACCGCGCCGAGAGCCCCTTCAACGTACTCGAGCCCGGCAAGCACCCGCGCGTGACGCTGACGCCGACGCTCGCGTTGAAGGACGGAAAACCTTACCTTTGCTTCTCAGTCCAGGGTGGCGACTCCCAGGACCAGAATCTCCTGCAGTTCTTCCTGAACGTCGTCGAGTTCGGCATGACCGTGCAGGAGGCGACCGAGGCCGCGAACATCAATAGCTACCAGATGCGCAGCTCTTTCGGCGCGCACGAGTCGCGGCCCGGCGTGATGATGATCCACCCGTCGCTCCCGCCGTGGGTGCAGTCAGAGCTAACGAGGATGGGCTACAAGCTGGAAGTCGTCCCCAAGACTTCGGGTCCGATCAACGCGATCTTTCTCGACCGCGAGCACGGCACGATGTGGGGGGGTTCCTCCGACCATGGCGAGGACTATGGGATCGGGTGGTGAGACCTCGAACTTCGAGCCCGCCGCGAGGGGCATCGGAGCTGGCGGCGATTCTATGTTGACCCGGTGAAACCGAGGCGAAGTGAGCGCGACCGGCTTAGAGTAGTCTCATCCTCTCCCCTGAGCTTCCCGCAAGACCGAGCGTCGCTCACCGCGACGCTTCGGATTCCGCGAAGGGCGCTCATCAAGGGAGAGTCTTCCGTCTAAGTCTCGTCCTCGGTTCTCTGGCCCTCTTTCTTCTGCTTCCCGGCGTGCAGCTCGGCTACTGGGACCGCGACGAAGCGGAGTACGCGGGAGTCGCCCATGGAATGGCGCAGTCGGGGGATTTTCTCGTGCCTCGACTGTTCGGGACGCTTTATCCCGACAAACCACCGCTCGGGAGGAGCCGCGCTCGGATTCGCCCTTCTCGCAAAGGGACCGATTGCCTACCTTGCACCCTTTCTGTTCCTCGGCGGCTATTCCCTTGCTCGGCGGGGCCTCTCCCAACCGACTTGGAAACGCATCGCCGGCGTTTTCGCCGTGAGCGCCATCGTGGGCTTTCCCTGGTTTCTCTGGACCGCGCGGGAGACGGGAGGGGAATCCCTGACGACGTTTCTCCTTCGGGAGAACTGGAACCGATTTCTCCATCCCATGGAGGGGCACGGCGGCGCGATTCTCTACTTCCTCGTCATCCTCGCGTTCGGATTTTTCCCCTGGAGCGGACTGCTCGTCGTCGTGAAGAAGTCCGCCTTCCGGCGGGAGCCGGCTCGGTGGGGTCTTTTCGCCTGGGGCTGTGGAGTCCTTGCTTTCTTTTCCCTCTCCGCCACGAAGCTTCCCCACTATCTCCTGCCCGCATTACCAGCGTTCGCGCTTCTTCTCGCCGACACGTTCGATGCGGATTCGCGCAACGAGATCCGTGTCTTCGCCTGGGCGACCGCGCTCAGCGGCCTTCTGCTGTTCCTCGGGGTGCTGTTCGCGGCGCGCCAGTGGGATCTCCTCGGGATCGCGGGGAATGTCCTCTGGCCCTTTGCGGTCGTCGCGACCCTGTCGCTGGCCTTTCCCCTCCTTTCCTCCGGTGAGCGAACGCGCCGTCTTGTCGTTCCGCTGGGGGTCCTCTTATCGGCGACCATCGCTGTCTGGGTTCCGCGTGCCCTCGACGCGGCTCGCTGTTTGCCGAAGCTGGGAGCGACGACGAAGCTCTTCCGGAAAACCGCTGAGCCTCTCGGGGGATTGAAGATCGAAGAGCCCGCTCTTGGGTATTACGCCGGGCGGGTCGCCGCCCAGTACTGGAAATCGGAGGATCAGGTCGTGCGGTCGGCTCTCGAGAGCCCGACTCGATCGAGTCTCGTTTGGCTGGAGGCGGCCGACGGCGTCATCCTGGCTCGCGACCGGCGGTCGAGGGTTCAGATTCTGGCGGAGGGCTTCAACCTGATCGACCCGACCTCGTACGGCAAGCTCGACCTCTGTCGAGTCACGGCGCGGCGAAAGGGCTAGCCGGCGGGCAACCACCGATGCGCCGTCATCTCACTCCTTCCGGGAACGCGAGTTGTGGATCGATATCGACCGGAACGTCTCTGGCCGCATCGAGGGCGGAACGGAGATCGGCCGGCATCTTGTCGTAGCGCGCAAACCACGATTCCGCGCGGGCGCGATCGCCCGTTGCTTCGATCTCCAGAAGCTCTTTCGTCACCGCGGCGATCGACTCCGGCATCCTGGAGTAGTCGATCCCGTAGCGGCCGGTAGCGTCGCGCGTGATGGCGCCTCGCTCGCTCAAGAAATTGAATTCCATCATCTCCGCGCGGCCGTGCGCCTCGGCGGTCCCGAATCGAACGGTGCGGAAGATTCCGGCGACGTACGATGCGTAGTATTCCTCGAGCCGCTCGCGCGGCAACGCGCCGTGATCGACCAGCCACTTCAGTCCGAACATTCCAGTGACATCCGCTTTTGCTTCCTCCAGGCCGGAGTGCGCCGGTCCGATCGCCTCGCGGATGTCGACCTGTCGACCGGCGTGACGGGCAAAAGCGGGACCGAGACCGTGCGAGATCTCGTGCATCAGGACGGCGGTCAAGCACCCCTCCGCCGAGGCCCGTGAAGCCTGATCGGTGCGCATCAGGCGCCTGGCGATCGGCAGAATGACGTCGTCGACGCGCGCGTCCATGTAGTTCTTGAAAAAGATCTTCTTGCTGCCGACCTTCTCGTGGATGCGCGGATCGTTCGGCAGATTGTCGGCAACGGACTGATAGCCGTGCCTCAGATCGCCGGCTCGAAAAGGCGTGTCCATCACCTCCATCGGCGTCGCGTGCCCCTTCTTCGATGGACGATCGGGTGCCGCGAGTGGCAACGCGTCCTGAATGTCGGGAACGTATTTCTGAAAGACGGCGAGCTTGCGGCTCTCCTCTTCGTTCCGAACCATCACCGCCGCGCCGTAGGACGTCTTCACGCCGAGAAGATCATCGAGGTAGGTCTCGTAAGGAGCGAAGATGACGTCGAACTTCGGATTCTGAAGTCCGACCCACAGGAGATCGCTCGGGTAATAGTCGTCGGTCGTCAACGCCCTGGCCCGCGACCGAAGGAATGCCGCGAATGCCCTGTCGCCGCTCGCAGTCGCGGCCTTGCGCAGGTGAGTCGCTGCGGACTCGAGCCAGCGCTTGTACTTCACGTGATAAGGCGTCGTTGCCAGCTTCAGCGGACTTCGGCCAACCAGTTCGACGACGGTGCGTTCGTCGTAAATCGCCTTTTTCTCCCCGGGATGCGCCTTGACGTACGCCTCGATGTCGGCGCGCGTCAGGCCGCGCGGATAGAGATTCCGGCCGGGCGGCATCGGCTCGCTGCCGATGAACGGGCGATTCTCCTCGATCTGGTCGTAACGGCTGCCGCTGATCCAGAGATATCGCCGCAGCGCCTGGGCGCGCGGTTCCTTGGACGACTCCAGCGCCTTGTAGACGTCGATGTCATCCGGACTGTTCTGCCGCCAGAAAATGTCCTCCAAGTCGCGCGACGCGGCGACCAGCTCGTTGATCAGAACTTTTTCCCGCGCGCTGAACCGCGCCAAGGGAAACGGCATTTCGACCGTCTTGAATCGCGCGATCCGTTGCTCGATGTCCGGGGCAATGACGGACCAGTCGATCGGCACGGCGGACAGGAGTATGAAGCTCGAGAGAATCGCGGCGTGTCGGAACATGGCGGCGAATCTTACCTTCCAGCCGCAAAGAAAAAGGGCCGGGTCTCTCGACCCGACCCCTTGTCGCGGAGGTCCGCCGGAACGCCGGCGTTACTGCCTGTCGTAGACCACCGTGTTGTTCACGGTCTGGCCCTTCGCGTTCGTTCCCTTCTGGATGGTGGTGAAGGTCGCCCCGTCTTTCGAGACGACAGCCTTCGCTTTGATCGTCGTCTTGCCACCTTTCTTCCAGATGTTCTCGTAGCTGTTGTCGTCGATCTTCCTGGCCGACGCCGTGTCGGCGTCCGGGTTGCCGGTCCACGGAACGTCCTTGCCGTCGAACTTCGATACGTACTCGCCGTGGGTCGGACTTCCTTCGGCGTTCACCCCGTCCGAAGTGAGCTTGATTCCGTCGGCCGTCGACTCAAACTTCAGGGTCAGGCTCTTCGGTGCGGGCCCCGGGCTGAACTTCGATTTCGCCGGGTTGAGCTTCCAGGTGCCCAGCCAGTTTTCGGCTGCGAGGGCGAGGGAGCTCGAGAGAACGATCGCGCACAACGCCGCGAGAGGAACGATGAGACGGTTCTTCCGCATGGATTACCCTCCTTTATCGAGAAAATTGATTTCCGGTGAATGCCCGGAATCGTTTGGCGGATCGAAGCCGGGCGGATCATACCTTCCCACGGCCCCCAGGCGATTTGTTATTCTCGCGCCCCGCTTCGGCGATCGGCCATGAAAGGTGACCAAGCCATGACCTCGAAACTCTTCGCGCTCGCTCTTTCGCTGACTCTGTTCACCCCGGGCGCACGCGCCGCGGACCCCGCGGCGGCGACCGCCCCGACCGCGGCCCAGCGCTACGGCTCGTGGGGAGTCGATCTCGCCGGGATGGACCGCTCCGTCAAGCCCGGCGACGACTTCTCCCGCTACGTCAACGGCAAGTGGGCCGCGACGACGCAGATCCCGCCGGACAGGGCGAGTTACGGAGCGTTCGCGATCTTGAGCGACCTCTCCGAGGCGCGGGAGCGCGCTCTCCTCGATCGTTGGGCGGCCGACAAGAAGCTGAAGCCCGGCTCCGACGAAGGGAAGGTCGCCGCGGTCTACCGCACGTTCCTCGACGAAGCGACCGTGGAGAAGCTCGACGCGAAGCCGATCCAGGCGCAGCTCGATGCGATCCGGAAAGCCGGGTCGCGCGAGGACGTCGCCGTCCTCATGGCGCGCTCCCGCGCCGGCTTCGGCCGATCGTTTTTCGGCCCGAACGTGACGGACGACGCGAAGAACCCCGACAAGTACGCGCTCTACCTCTCGCAGTCCGGCCTCGGCCTCGCCGACCGCGAGTTCTACCTGAAGGACAACTACAAGCCGCAGAAGGACCGCTATCAGAAATACGTCGCGGACGTGCTGCGCCTGATCGGGTGGGAGGAGCCCGAGAAGAACGCGGCAGACGTCGTGGCGCTCGAGACGAAGGTCGCCGACGTGCACTGGACGCGCGCCGAGAGCCGGAACCGCGACAAGACCTACAACCCGACGACGCCCGCCGACCTCGAGAAGAGCGCCGTGGGATTCCCCTGGCGCGTCTACTTCAGGGAGGCCGACCTCGGGAAGGCCGACCGCATCGTCGTCCGGCAGAACACGGCGGTTCCAAAGCTCGCGGCCATCTTCGCCGACACGCCGGTCGAGACGCTGAAAGCGTGGGAGGCGTTCAGCGTCGCGGACGACGCGGCGCCCTGTCTGTCGAAGCGCTTCGTGGACACGAACTGGGAGTTCCGCTCGAAGTTCCTGAACGGCGCCGAGGAACAGCGCCCGCGGTGGAAGCGCGCCGTCGAAGCGGCCGAAGAGTCGATGGGCGAGGCGATCGGCCGCACGTATGTCGCGGAGTACTTCCCGGCGGAGTCGAAGGCGAAGATGGAGAAGCTCGTCGCCGACCTCCTCGCCGTGATGAAGACCCGCATCGAGAACCTGCAGTGGATGGGCGCGGAGACGAAGGCGCGCGCTCTCGAGAAGCTGTCGAAGTTCGGCGTCAAGATCGGCTACCCGGCGAAGTGGCGCGATTACTCGGCGCTCGTGATCCGCGAGGGGGACCTCGTCGGAAACGCCGAGCGCTCCGGGAAGTTCGAGTGGGACCGCGACGTGAACCGCATCGGCAAGCCGATCGACCGGCTGGAGTGGGGAATGACACCGCAGACCGTCAACGCTTACTACACGCCGGTGAAGAACGAGATCGTCTTCCCCGCGGCGATCCTTCAGCCGCCGTTCTTCGATCCGAACGCGGACCCGGCCGTCAACTACGGCGCGATCGGCGGCGTCATCGGCCACGAGATCACACACGGCTTCGACGATCAGGGAAGGAAGTCCGACGGCACCGGAATGCTGCGCGACTGGTGGGCGCCGGAAGACGCGACCCGGTTCGAAGCGCAGGCGACGAAGCTCGGCGCGCAGTACGAGGCGTACAACTTCCCGCAGCTGCCCGGCCTCCACATCATCGGTCGCCTGACGATGGGCGAAAACATCGGCGACCTGGGCGGCGTCCTCCTGGGGCTCGACGCGTACAAGCGGTCGTTGAACGACAAGCCGGCTCCGGTGATAGACGGGTTCACCGGCGAGCAGCGCGTGTTCCTCGGCTGGGGGCAGGTGTGGCGGACGCTCATCCGCGACGACGCCCTCCGTCAGCTCCTTGCGACGAACCCGCACTCGCCTGGGGCCGTGCGCGCGTTTGCCCCGCTCCGCAACGTCGACGCCTGGTACACCGCGTTCGACGTGAAGGAGGGGGACGCGAACTACGTCAAGCCGGAGGATCGCGTCCGGATCTGGTAGCCGGACGGGCGCCGCATACCTTTCCGGGCGGCGCTGCCCTTCGGGCTTTCGCTGGGTTCAAAAGAAAAACGCCGGAGGTCTCCTCTCGGCGTCGATGATCTTGGTTGCGGGGGAAGCCGCTCCAACTTCTTCTAAGGACGCAACTCTGCCGGAAGCCGCGCCTCGAGGCTGCTCAGCCGCGCTTTGAGTTCCTCGATCTCGGCCTTCTGCTGGTCGATCGTTATCTCCTGCGCCTCCGCGGTCCGGTGCTGCTTCTGGACCTCGTTTAACAGCAGCGCGTTGACCAGGTGATAGCGCACGGTCTCGGGCCGGCCGTCGCGATCGTAGGTGACCAGGTCCGGATAAACATCAGCCACCTCCTCGGCGATCAGGCCGTACTGGGCCAGTCCCGTCGAATCGATCTGCGGCTTGTACTTGAAGGCGACCGGCCGTAGCCTCATCAGGCCGTCGCTCTCCTCGGCGATCGTCCGGATGTCTTCCTTGACGTACCGTGAGGACGACGCAACCCCGAGTTGCCCCGAGCTACTCACCAGGACGGGGACACCTGTGACACCTGTCCCATTGATCCCGGCAACGAAAGTCGCCGTATGGGTTCCCGCCGTCCCGACCCGGATCGTGTTCGACTCGTCCGCGACGCCACCGTTCCCGATGCAAATGTTGTTGTTCCCCGTCGTGATGTTAAAGCCCGCATGATCGCCGAGCCCTATGTCGCCATTACCCATGCTGTTCTCGAGCGCGCTGCGTCCGACTGCGGTGTTGAAGCTGCCCGTGATGTTGTTAAAAAGCGCGAGCCCTCCGGTGGCCGTGTTGCTGTCGCCCATGGTGTTCCGGACAAGCGCGGCGGATCCGATGGCGGTGCTGTAGTTGCCCGCGGTATTGCTGACGAGCGCGCTCACTCCGATGGCGGTGTTGTTCATACCTGTGGTGTTGTCCCAGAGCGCGACGACCCCGACGGCAGTGTTGTTGGAACCCATAGTATTGGCGGCGAGCGCGAAAACCCCGTTGGCGGTGTTGTTGTCGCCTGTAGTGTTGCTAAAGAGCGCGTTGTGTCCGATGCCGGTGTTGTTGGTGCCGGTCATCGTGAAGTTGCCTGCGTTCAAACCCAGAAACGTGTTGTTGGTGCCAACCCCAGCCGGAGCGTAATAGCCATTGACGTCCAGAATAACGTCCGTACCGGAAACGCCGGCGATCACGGTGATCCCGCCCGCTGTTCCCAGAGACACGATTGCCGCGTTGGCAATCGTCTGCCCCGCAACGTAGTTCAGGGTCGAGACGTCGGGCTGGGCGGCGCCTTGCGGGTAGATCAGGATGAAGCCGGGTCCCTGCGTGTTGGTCACCGTGACGTTCAAGGAGACCGCAGCTGCCAGGGGAGGAAGGCTGGCTGTCAGGGGAGGAATGCCACACTTCCCCGTCAGGGTGAAGTTCCGGGGGACCCCGGCGGTCAGCGCGGGCGGGCCGTATCCCGCGGGAAATCCTGCCTGGCGCGTGTCCGCGATCCGGCAGGGGTCCACACCGATGAAGGGAAGAGGACTGGTCACGGCCCCCATCGTCGTGAGCCCCTCATTGGGCCTCGCCGGGCTCCACGTGGCCGGCGCCGCCCAGTTGGGAATCTCTCCCATCGGTGCTTGATGTGAATGACGCTCATCAACCTGCGCTAGCTCCTGGCCGCCAGCGACTACCACCCCAAAGACACCGAGCAGGATTAAAACCGGAAGAATGTGACGGGTCGTCATTGCGCCCTCCTTCAGGGTTGCTCTTCATCGCTCCTCACAATCGCGCGCTCCCGCGGCGGAAGTCTTTGGAAACTCGTGGAGTTCTTCTGGCTTTCTTCTGACAGTCATGCGCGTCGCTTTCCGCGAGTACGGGATCGATTCGAAGAGGCATCTCTCAGGCGGCAATCCATGGGCGAAAGTACGAAACGCCAGCCGGGCCAGATCGATCGGAGTCGCTCTCGAGCCTGGCTGCGGGGAAGGGTTCCTCAGCGCAGCCCGGTCGCAAGGTAGAGCTCGTCGAGCGCTCGACGGTAGGAATACACATACGACGTTTCGTCCGGCGTGATCTGCACCGGGCCGACCTGTTCGACGCCGGACGGGTCGGGGGGTCGGATCTCTTTCCAGAGCGTGCGGCGTCCGGTCTTCACGTCAACTTTCTCGACGCGGAGCGGAGGCGCGGACGGGCGGTAAACGAAGATCGAACCGCCGTCGGCCGTCCACTTGAGTGGGATGTCGTCGGGCTCCGTTCCTGGCACCACGCGAGGTTCGCCCGGCTCGATCGGATAGATGGCGATCCGGCGGTCCGTCCCGGTCGCCACGACCGACTTCCCGTCCGGCGACACGACGTCGAAGCGAACTCCGACTCCCTCGGGGGTAATTGCGCGGGGCTTCCCGTCCGGAATGTCCTGAACGAAGAGGCGGGAACCATGCCCCGGCTCGTTGCCCGAAAAGAGGATCCGGCGCCCATCCGGAAACCAGGCCGCCGCCCCGGCCAGGATACCGGTCTTCGGGAGCGGTTTTGGCTCTCCGGCTCCAGTCGGCAGGAGCACGAGCTGAGTGCTCTTCCCATCCCGCCGGATCGTCAGGGCCCATCGTCCATCCGGCGAGAAGCCCCACGCGCCGCCCTCCCCGATGCGGACGGCTGCCGAGCCGTCGAGCTTGCGCAGGTAGACGCCCTGCGGCTGGATGTTCTGTTCTTCGAAGAGAACCGTCTTGCCGTCGGCGGAGATGCCCTTGGGAAACGACCAATTGAGCCAGGTGAGATTGCGCTCGACCCGGTCGGCCGCGGAGAAGCCCACGATCTCGCGGCGGGAAGAGTTCACGGCGCAGAGAACGCGCCCGTCGGCGGCAACGTCCCGAAGGAAACCCGCAGGAACGTTCCAGAGCGCCCGGGTCTTGCCCGAAAGCGATGTCGCCGAGATGCTGTCGCGTCCGCTCGACCAGACTTCGTCGCCTTGCGGCGACCAGTCGAGGCCGGTGATGGCGAACGGGCCGTCGAGCTTCACCTTGCCGCTCGAGTCGACGACTTTTACGTTGCCGACGTTGTCTCCGCGCAACGGGTGGTCGATGAAGGCGACGAGACGCCCGTCGGGCGAGATGCGGACGTCGCTGATCCAGCCGGGCGCGTTATACAGCACCTTTCCGATCGGGTAGTCGAGCCGGTTGCGGTTTCCCACGTGGCGCGCCACCGCGAGGCTCTTTCCGTCGGGCGACCAGTCGGCGTCCTCGACGTTTTCGAGAACCTCGCGCGGCGCGCCGCCGGCCAGAGGAACACGCGCGAGGGTCCCGGCCGTTTCGAAGCCGAACATGAAGTGACGGTTGAGAGAGACCGCCAGCTCGCCGGTGGAAGAGATCGCGAGAAGGCCGGCTCCGGCGAGCCCCAGCGAGCGCGATTCGGAGCTCCCCGGCCTCGTCGTGAAGATATCCAGGGGAAGCCCTTCCCAGGACGCGGCGTAAACGATCGTCGGGGCATCCGGAGCGAAACGGGCGGACATGATGGAACCGCGCGCGTAGGTCAGCAGTGAGAGCTCGACGGGCGTGCCCGTCCTCGCGTTCGCCGTCAAACCACGAAGCAGGAACCCTGCCGCGATGCCGGCTGCGAGCGCGGCGGCCGCCGGCAGAACCCATCCGCGCCGGCGCAGGCGAGCAGGTTCGGCCGCCTCGAGTCCACCGGAAGCCGAGGTCTCCGAGAGATGGTCGCGGACGCTCTTGAGATCACGCGCGAGGTCCTTGGTGGAGGCGTAACGCTCTTCGGGATCTTTCGCGAGCAGGCGCTCGACGATCCATCGAATCGGGGCCGGGGCCTTCGGCGCGAGTTGTCCGAACGACTCGGGCTCCTCCCGGATGATCGCGACGAGAGTCTCGGCGCCGGTCTTCCTCTGGAATGCGCGCTTGCCCGTCCCCATCTCGTAGAGGATCGCGCCGAAGGTGAACTGGTCGGAGCGGAAGTCGACGGGCTGGCCGCTCGCCTGCTCGGGCGACATGTACCCGGCCGTGCCCATGACCGTGCCGGGCTCGGTCGCCCCGATCATGGTCGGCAACCCGGACGCGTCCTGCGAAACCGTCTCGGTCAGTTTCGCCAGGCCGAAGTCGAGGATCTTGACGTAGCCGTCCTTCGAGACCATCAGGTTCTCAGGCTTCAGATCCCGGTGCACGATTCCGGCCGCATGCGCCTTGGCGAGACCTTCGGCGGTCTGTACGGCGACGTCGAGAAGCCTCTTCGTCGGGAGCGGTTCTCCCGACGCAAGGAGCTCGCGAAGGGTCTTTCCGTCCACGAGCTCCATCGCGATGTAGGTTGTCCCGTCGGTTTCGCCGATGTCGTAGACGGTCAGGATATTGGGGTGGTTCAAGGCCGAGGCCGAGCGCGCTTCCTGCTCGAAGCGCTGCCGGCGTTCGGGATGGCCGGCCATGGAGGCCGGCAGCACCTTGATCGCCACGTCGCGGCCGAGCCGGGTGTCGGTCGCGCGATAGACCTCCCCCATCCCGCCGGCGCCGATCGAGGCGGTGACGCGGTATTGGGCCAAGGTACGGCCGATCAAGACGAAATCACCCCGGAGTTCTTCAACGGCTCACCACTGAGCCTGGAACTGGATGCGAAAGAGGTCGGATTCTACCGCGCGGACGATGAGCGGCTCCGGCATCGTCGAAGACGAAACGCTGTCGCGAGTCAGCGAGCATAGAATTCAGCGCAACAACGTCGACGGCGAGTACTCGCTGCCGTAGCGGCTCGAGCTCACGGCAACCAAGAAAGAGCGCCGCGAGCACTCGCGCCGCTCGAGAATCCTTGGTTGCGGGGGAATCGGTCGTGGCCGGCTGGCGCAGTCGCTGTTCCAGAGCAACTCCTCCAGTCGAGGTCCGTGGCTGTCCTGAATTCCCGGTTATATAGACTCGGCGCTTCCCATGAGCGACGCTCCTATGATCAGTACGCGGCTCGCGAATCGGTACGAAATCCGTGGCGAGCTCGGCCGCGGAGGGATGGGAGTCGTCTACCGAGCCCGCGACCCGCTGCTCAACCGCGAGGTCGCCGTCAAACTCATCTCATCGGCTGATCTCACCGCTGAGATCGAAGAGCGTTTCCAGCGCGAAGCACAGCTCGTCGCGCAGATGGATCATCCCGCGATCGTGCCGATCTACGACTTCGGACGGGATGAAGGTTCTCTTTTCTTCGTGATGCCGGTGGTGAGCGGTACGAATCTGCTCCGCCTGATTCGCGAGCAGTCGCTGCGCCTGGGTGAAGTCATCGACATCGGGATCCAGGTCGCGGACGCCCTCGACTACAGTCATTCGAGCGGCGTCACCCATCGCGACATCAAGCCGGCGAATATCATGATTACGCGCAGCGAAGCCTCGGGAGTCCGCGTCCGCGTAATGGACTTCGGCCTTGCCCACGCGACCACTGAGTCCCGGCTGACGAAGACGGGGACTCTCGTTGGCACCGTCGCCTACCTTTCGCCGGAACAGGTGGCTTCACGTGCCTTCGACGGGCGCTCGGACATCTACTCCCTCGGGGTCGTCCTCTACGAGTGCTTCATGGGCGAGCCGCCTTTCACGGGAGAAGTGCAGTCGATCCTGTACCGAATCGTCCACGAGAATCCCCAGCCGCCGCGCGCGCTGGGAGCAGAGATCCGGGAGGAGCTGCAAGACATCGTCCTCCGCTGCCTCGAGAAGGACCCGGCCAGGCGATCACAGAAAGCGGGACAGGTCGCCGAAGCGCTGCGGCGCCACAAGTCGAGTCTTGCAACCGACGAGTTCCGGAAGTCGGTCGTTCTGAGCGCCAGCCGTGTGATCCAGCGGCCGTTGATGTCCGCGTTCATCGGGCGTGAGAAGGAGTTCGCGGAGCTGCAGCGCCGGCTGAACGCGGCGATCGCCGGTGAATGCCAGTTCGCGGCCGTGGCGGGGGAACCGGGGATCGGCAAGACCCGCCTGCTCGAGGAGCTCAAGAACCTCGCCAGGGTCCGAAAGCTCCCTGTGCTCTATGGCCGGTTCATTGAGCAGGATCGCTCCTTCTCTTACCAGGGTTTTTGCGAGCTCATCGAGGATTACTTTCAGTCCCGCGACTCGAGGAGCTCTGCCTCCGAGCGGCCCGACTTCTCCGACCTCGCCGCAGACCTCATCGGCCTCTTCCCGCAGCTTTCCGAGATCGGCGAACTGCGATCGGCCGTGAGCGGCGATTCGCGGATCGCGGCCTCGGGGGAAGAGAAGAAGGCTGAGGACCGGATCCAGATCTTCGAGATGCTGGCCCGCACGCTGACCCGGATCGCCGGCGGAAAGCCCCTCGTTCTGATCCTCGAGAACCTCCACGGCGCCGAGATATCCATCGAGGCGCTCCAGTACATCGTCCGCCGGCTGCGACCGACACCGACCCTGATAGTCGGGAGTTACCGGCAGACGGAGACCGACAAGCGGCACCCGCTGACCCGGATGCTCGAATCTTTCGTGGACGACCCGCGCTTCGTGTCCTTGACGCTTCCGCCGTTCTCCCCCTCCGAGCACAGGTCTCTCGTCGAGTCGCTCGTCGGAGCGCCAAAGGTCTCGGACGACCTCGCCCAGAGGCTCCGGGATGCGACGGAAGGTAATCCGTTCTTCACGAAGGAACTGATCCGGTCGCTTACGGAATCCGGCGGGATCGCGAAGGATGACACCGGAGCATGGAGCTTCTCGAAGGAAGCGGCGATCTCGGCCGATGCCCTACCCGTGACCATCCAGCAGGCGGTCGAAAAGCGGATCGAGCGGCTCCCCGAGGAGCTTCGGCAACTTCTCTCTGTCGCCTCCGTGCTGGGGAAGACCTTCGACTCCAAGGACCTCGAGACGCTGGCGGAAGACGCAAAGGACCTCGACGACGAGATCGACCGGCTCGTCCGCGAGGGGATCCTCGAAGAGGAACGGGAGTCCCGTGGCAACCGGCTGACTTTCTCGAGCGGGATCGTCCGCGACGTTTTGTACGGCACGCTTTCCCGTCGCAAGCGTCGCTCGCTTCACCGTAATTATGCCGAGTTGATCGAGAAGCGCTACGCCGGCCGGCTCGAGCGCATTTATCCGGAGCTCGTTCACCATTTCTCACAGGCCGACGTCCCCGAGAAGACGGTGGAATACGCATTGAAGCTCGCTCAGAAGTCGCTCGCCGCTTTCAGCCCCGAGGACGCGATCCGAGTCGCGAAGATCGCCCTCGACTACCTCGAAGACACGGAGGAGACGGGCGAGAGATCGCTCGAAGGAGAGACCCGGCTGCTTCTGGCCCAGGGCCATCGGATGGCTGGCAACATTGATGCCGCGCTCCGAGAGGCGGAAGCCGTGATCAAAGTCTTCGAAGTGAACAAGCAGGCCGGGCGAGTCGTCGGCGCCGCCCTCCTCGCCGCGGAGACGGCGTGGCAGGCGCGCCGCATCGACGAGGCGCGCCGGTGGGTGGAACGCGGGATCGAGGCGGCGCGCGAGCGAGGAGGTTCCGAGCACGTGACGAACCTGCTCTCGCTCGCCGCCACGATCGCGAATCTCCGCGGGGAGTACGCCAAGGCAGCGGCGTATCAGGCCGAGATCGAGAGGACGGCACCCAGGGAAGAGACGCCGGTGGAAGAGATCCCGCGGGGCGGGACGCTGGTGGTTGCCGTGGCAAACCCCATCGCCGCGACCGAGCCGGGGACTTATGAGACGAACGAAGAGCAAGAGGTTCTCGGGAACGTTTACGAGAGGCTGGTGACGACCGACTCCCAGGGGAACCTCGCGCCGGCGCTCTGCGAGAAGTGGGCTCTCGAGGACGATGCACGGGCGGTGCGGCTGCACCTGCGCCCCGGTGTGGTGTTCTCGGACGGCACGCCCCTGACCGCCGCGGCCGTCAAGGTATCCCTCGAGCGCTCGATTCGGCTCTCCCGGGACCAGATGCCCGCCGCATTCGTCGCGATCCGCGGTGTCCCGGAGTACCTGGAGGGAAGCGCCAGTGTCGCCGGCATCGCGGCCCCCTCCGACAAAGAGATCGAAATCCGGCTTGCGGATCCGCTCCCGATCTTCCCGTCTCTCCTGACCGATCCGAGGACCGCCATCGTCGCGGCCTCCGCAGCAGAGAAGGACGGAACGCCGCTCGGCACCGGGCCCTTCCAGTTGGTCCTCCATACGCCCGATCGCGTGGTCCTCGAGCGCAACCCCCGCTACTGGAAGGAACCGTCGGCGCGGCTCGACCGGATCGAGTTCCGGGCTCCCCTCTCGGCGAGCGCGATCGCGGAAGGTCTGCGGTCGGGAGAGCTGGATCTCGCGCGCGATCTTCTCCCGCAGGACCTCGAGGCGATCCTGCGCGACTCGCGATTCCGTGCGGGCCTCGTCGAGACTCCCAAGAAGAACACCTATTTCGCCGTCTTCCACACCGGGACCGCCGCCGGATCGAGCGCCGCCCTGCGGCTCGCGCTCGCGGGCGCCGTCCGAACCCAGGACCTCGTCTGGGGGTCGCTCGGCCGGTTCGCCCTGCCCGCGACGGGTGTGATCCCGCCCGGGATCCTCGGACACGACGCCGGACGGCGCCAGGCGCACGTCCCGCGCGAAAAAGCGATCGAGATGGTCCGGTCCGCGGGACTTCCGCTGCCCGTCCAGGTCCGGGTCTCCGTGCACCCGATCCTTCTGAACCAGTACACCGCGCTGACGCAGGCCCTCTTCCGGATCTGGACCGATCTGGGTGTGGAGATCGACGTCGTGACGAAGACCATGCCCGAGTTCCTCGAGTCGTGGCACGCGAACCAGAACATCGACGTCATGCTTGGCCGCTGGATCGCAGACTACGACGATCCGGACAACTTCACCTTCACCCTCTTCCACTCCGGCAGCGGTGCGGCGCGAAGCTACTTCTCCTCGCCCGAGACCGACTTGATCCTCGAGGAAGCTCGCAGCGAAGCCCGCCCGGCCGCGCGGGAGGCCCTCTATAGGAAGTTCGAGCACGCGCTGCTCGACCCCGCGATCCTGGTGCCTCTCTTCCACGACGTGGATTACCGGATCGGGAGTCCGAGAGTCCGGGGTCTGCAGCTTCGCAGCACCGCTCCTTACGTCAACTACGCCGAGGTCGGAAAGACAGAGGCGCCGACAACACGAACTGCGCCCGAGCGGCATGCGGGCGGAGGAATTCTCCACGTGCCGATCGCGGGCGTCGTCCGGAACTTCGATCCCGCACTCTCCATCACGGCGGAAGACCACGAGGTACTGATGCAGGTCTTCGAAACGCTGACCTTCGCTCTGAAGGGCACGCGGATCGTCCCCTGGCTCGCCTCGGAGGTGATCACGGAGAACGACGGAATGCGGTTCCGGTTCCGGCTCCGGCCGGGCGTGCTCTTTCACGATGGCCGCCGGCTCACCGCCCGCGACGTCCGCTACTCCTTCGAACGGCTCCTTCTCAACCAGCGGAGCGGCAGCCGATGGCTGATCTCGCCGATTCGCGGAGCGAAGCGGCTTCTCGACGGCACCGCGACCGACCTTGAGGGGTTTCACATCGTGTCGCCGGCGGAGTTCTTCATCGATCTGGAAACTCCGGTCTCCTTCTTTCCGGCCCTGCTCTCCAATGTCTCGGCGGCGATCGTTCCGGAAGGGACGGGGGCCATCGGCCCGAGCTTGCGCGAGGGCGCCGTCGGCACCGGCCCCTTCCGGCTCGTAGGCTTCGACACGGGTCGTCGACTCGAGCTGGAGCGCAATTCCCACTACTGGCGCGAGGGCCATCCGAAAAGCGAGGGGATCGTCTTCCGTTTTGGCGTTTCGCCCGAGGAGATCCGCAACGAGTTTCTTGCAGGGAGATTCTCGCTCGCGTCGGATCTCCTCCCGGCCGATGTGGAGGCGTTCCGGCACGATCCGCGGTTTGCCTCCGCCTACCGGGAAAGCCCGCGGCTGACCACCTACTACGTCATCTTCAACAGGCACCGGGGAGCGCTCAAAGACGTGGAGCTGCGCCGGAGACTGGTCCGGGCGGTCGACGTCGCCGGATTCATACCCCGGACTCTGGGACGCCTGGCCGTCCCGGCGCAGGGGCTCATCCCGCCGGGGCTTCTCGGCTATTCGGCTGCCGGCCCGAGCTCGGGACCGGTATCCGGCGCTGCTGCGCCCTCGGACAGCTCTGTGGAAGCAACGGTGTCGCGAGAGACGATCGAGCTTTCGGCTGCGGTCCACACCGTCTTCTTCGGCGAGTTCTCGGCCTTCGCTCGAGAGCTCACGGAGGCGTTTCGCGAGATCGGATTCCTGATCCGACCGATCAACAAGACGATGGCCGAGTACGTCGAGTTGAGCAGAACGGGAGAAGCGGACTTAAACGTGGGGCGCTGGAACGCAGACTATCCCGACGCGGACTCGTTCGTTCACGGCTTCGTGCACTCCGAGGCTGGTTATCTTGGTCGCTACATCGGTGATCCGGATCTGGATCGACTGGCCGACCAGGGCCGCGCGGAGACCGATCCGCGCGTGCGTCACTCCATTTATCGGCAGGTCGAGGAACGGATCGCCCGCGACGCTCTGCTTCTGCCTCTCTTCCACGACCAGATCTACTGCTTCGCCCGGCCGGAAGTCGAAGGGCTGACCTCCGTCAGCCAGGGGAGCCCGATCGTCGCCTACGAGAACCTCTCGATCCGGCGGTAGGAACCGGATCCCGCGTCCTTTTCTTACTGGCGCCGCGGAGGCGCGTCGCTACGCGGCTGCGGCGAGCATCTGCGCCTTAGTCTCGGGCAGAGTCCAGACGAACAGGCCCGCCAGGACCGCGAACAGGGCGGCGAGGCCGATCCCCGCGGCGAACCCGTAGCGCGGTTCCAGATAAGCGATCAGGAGCGGAGCGCCGAGCTGCGCGGCCCGAGCGAGGTTGAAGACCGATCCCATCGCCGTGTTCCGGGTTTCCGTGGGGAAGAGCTCGGCGAGCATCGGTCCGAAGTTGCTCCAGATGCCGGTCCCGATTCCGACGAGCGCCATCGCACAGAAGATGAGCGGACGCACGGAGGCGAACCGGTCCCACAGCACCGTGAGCGGCAAGAGGCCGACGGCCATCGTGAAAGCGAACGCCGTGAACGTGGGGCGCCGCCCAACCCGGTCCGAGACGAAGCCGAAGAGCGAATAGCCGACGATCTCAGCGCAGACGATGACCGATATGTAGGTCCCGGTGCCGGCGAGCGTCAACCCTCGAGAGCGCAGGTATTCCGGCAGCCAGGAATAAGTAAACCAGTAGGAGGCTCCCGTCAGCGCGTTCAAGACGAGCGCTCGATAGAAGCGGCTCGACAGGTCGCCCGCGAAGAGGCGGCGAAATCCGGATCCGAAGCGCGCCACCTTCCCGGCGAGCCAGAGGTCGGACTCGGGCATGAATCTCCGGGCGAAGAACGCCAACAGCGCCGTCGCGCTCGACCCGATGAGCACGGCGCGCCAGCCGACACGCGGAGCGACGAGCGTGCCGATGAGCGTCGCGAGCCCCACGCCAACGGGAGCGCCCATCTGCAGGATCGAGCCGGCGCGCCCCCGATACCTCGGCGGGTATGTCTCCGCCACCAGCGTGTGGCCAGCGCCCCACTCACCGCCGACACCCATCCCCGTGATCGCGCGAGCGCCGAAGAGAATCGTCTTGCTCGTCGACAGACCGGAGAGCAGGCTGCCCAGGCTGTAGAGCAGAATCGTCCAGGAGATCGTGGCGCGCCTTCCGAAGCGGTCCGACAGAAAGCCGCTCGCAATTCCGCCGACGGCCGTGAACGTGAACGAGATCCCGAGCGCCCACGAGTGGTCGAAGCGGGTCAGGCCGAGGTCGGCGCTGATCGGCCGCGTCAGAAACGTGTAGAGAATCAAGTCGTAGAAGTCGAAGGCCCAACCGAGGAAAGCGAGAGCAAGAATGCGCCGGTGGACGGACGTCGGGAGCGGCGAGTCCGAGAGCACGGGAAAAGATTAACCTGTGACGTCGAGGGTCGCCTTCCAATCGACTTGAGAGGCGGGTCCCATCAAGCCATCTTTCTCGACCGTGAGCACGCACCGTGTGGGGCGGCTCGAGCGACCATGGCGCGGAAAACGGAATCGGGTGGTGAGGCCGCTTCCGAGAGCTCCGAGAAACAACGCCGAGAGTCACTCTCGGCGTTCGAATTCATGGTTGCGGGAAGGTTTTGAACCTTCGACCGAGGTCGTCCTAACTCAAAGGTGTCTCTGTGTAGGAGATGATCCGCCACTTGCCCCCGCGGTTGACCCACACCTCCGTGGCGTAGACGGGCTTGAAAGGCTTCCCCTCGAACGACCCTTTCAGATCGCATTTGTAGTTCAGGATCGCGACATCGTTGGTCACCCACGTGACTTTCGGATCATCGATCGTGAAGGATTCGATCGTGAGCTTCTGGATGGTGTCGATATCGTGTTTGAGATTGGAGGGACCTGCCTGAGTATGGGCCACATACTCGTCGGCAGTGAGTGCTCGCATTGCCGCGGTGTTTCGACTCTTATAGGCCTCCCAGACCGCCCGGGAGTTGTCGACCAGCATCCGGTCGGAGTGGCCGGCGCCGGGAGGCTTGGTCTTCGACTTGGAGGTCGCCTCAGTCTGTGCGATGCAAAGAGCCGACGCTGTTAGGAGCGAGACGAGGGCGAGGGGAACTACTTTGTTTCTCATGGATCCTTTCGTGTTCAAGAGAACGAACTTATTGATTTGACCATACCACACGCTGTTGGAGTCGAGGGCGCCCGGCGTCACGCTCTCAGACCTCGTCCTTTGGAGAGCAAGGCACGAAGCAGAATCACGACGTCAATCTCAGGCCGGCGCGGCAGCTCGCCGAACCGAGGTCGTCAGCGTCATCGCGCTCCTTCAACCAGAAAGAGGTCGGACCGACGCTGTATGGCAGAGTAGGCGTAAACCTTCTCGTCGGCCGCGACAGTTACATTCTGGATCCGGACAACGCCGGCGAGATCCGGTGGAGCCAGGCGGCGAACGAAGTCCCGGCGTCCCGTCGCAAGGTCGATGCGCTCGAGGCGGGCAGGCACCTCCGACCAGCGATTGGCCAGGAAGCCACGGCCGTCAGCGGTCCAGCGAGCCACGACGTCGTCCGGCGCGAGCGAGGAAACGGGTCGGGGATCTCCTCCGGCTGACGGGTAGATCTGGTACTCGTCGCGGCCTCCCTGGACGAGAAGGAGCGCGCCGTCCGGGGAGACGATCCCATCGCGCGTCCCATCGGCCGTCACGGGCCGCGGCCTGCCGCCGGAGACATCCTGCGCGTAGCAGCGCGAGGCATGTTTGGCCTCGGTGCCGCACACGAGGATGCGCTTTCCGTCGGGAAACCACCGCGCCGAGCTGTACTCCCGTATGTCGCCGCTCTCCAGACGTCGCGGCTCCCCCGGGCCCGCGGGGTAGAGCATGAGCCGGTCGGGCGAGGTGGCCACGACCGCCAGAGCCCACCGGCCGTCCGGCGAGAGATCGCCGGCCCAGCCTTCTCCCAAACGCACGACCGGCGACCCGTCGGTCCTTCGAAGACCGACCGCGTAGTTGTTTCCGAAGGCGCCGCTGTACTCGGTGAAGAGGAGCGACCGGCCGTCGGCGGAGAGAGCGACGATAAGCGAGCCATCGAGCCAGGAGAGGTCACGCTCCGTGTTGGCTCCGGGAGCCATGGTCATCAGTCTCCACTTGACGTCCTCCCGAGCAGCGAGCCACCGCCCCTCGCGCGAAACGTCGAAGATCGTCAGACCTCCGGAGCTCGGGAGCGCGACTCGGTTCCTGCCCGTCAGCGTCACGGCGCGGACATCGAAGTTCGAATAGCCGACGCCCGTGGAAAAAAGGACTTCTTTGCCGTCGGGCGACCAGGCCAGACCTTCTTCTCCCCAATAGCCCTCGGCCAGGCGGGTCTTCTTGTCGGCCAGATCCACGACCGCCACGCCGCCCCGGTCGTCCCAGCGGAACGGATGTTCGAGGAACGCGATTCGGTCGCCCATCGGCGAGAACCGGAGGTCGCTCACGTATCCTCCCGTCGCGTACAGGACTTTGCCAATCGGATACTCCAACCGGTCCTTCCCGTCCACGTCCCGGATGATCGCGAGGGTTTCCCCGTCGGGCGACCAGTCGGCCTCTCGCACGCCCTCGAGGACCTCTCTCGGCGCGCCTCCGCCGAGCGGCATTCGGGCGAGCGTCCCGGTGAAGAGTCGATGATGGATGTACCGGGCATGCGTCAGCAATGCGAGCTCGCCTTTCGACGAAACCGACAGAAGCTGCGCATCCGGCACTCCGAGCGGGCGCGGCTCGGGGTAGTCGGGAGCGAGCGTGAACAGCTCGGGCCTGTTTCCCTCCAGCGCCGCGCTGAAGACGACCGTTCGCCCATCCGGAGCGAACAGCGCGCGAAAAATCGGCAGCGACCGAAATGTCAATGACTTGAATGTCACGCCGCGCGATCCGCGGGTCGGATTTGTAGCCCGCCCCGCGAAAAACGACGCAAGGCCCACAGCGACACAGAGCGCGAGTCCGGCGGCGCCGAGCGTCCACTTCGCCCGAGGCTCGCGAACCGCAGGTGTCGCCAGTCCCGCGGGTACTGATACGCCGGAAAGGGCCTCCAGATCGAAGGCAAGGTCGTGCGCGGAGTGAAAGCGCCGCTCGGGGTTCTTTTCCAGGCAATGCCGCACGATCCGCTCGAGGCCCGGCGAGATGGACTGGTTGGTCACGGAAAGATCCGGCGGGTCTTCTTTCAGGATCGCCGACATTGTGTCCGCGGCCGAGTCACCCCGGAAGGCGCGCTGCCCCGAGAGCATTTCGTAGAGGATCGCGCCGAAGGAGAAGATGTCCGAGCGGGCGTCGGCAGGCTTACCCCGAACCTGCTCGGGCGCCATGTAGCCGAGGGTTCCCAGCACGACGCCGGGCTCGGTGCCGGCGGTGGCAGTCGGAAGGCTGGTGGCCTGGGAGCCGACTTCCTGGTGCGTCAGCTTGGCCAGGCCGAAGTCGAGGATCTTGATGCGTCCGTCCTTCGTAACGAAAACGTTCTCGGGCTTGAGATCCCGGTGCACGATTCCCTTCTCGTGCGCCGCCGCCAGGCCGTGAGCAAGCTGCTGTGCGCAGTCGATCGCTTTTCGCTGGGAGAATCGTCCGCCTGCAAGCTCCGCGCGAAGGGTCTCGCCTTCGAGAAGCTCCTGGACGACGTAGGGCGCGCCGTCGTGCTGTCCGATGTCGTAGACGGCGGTGATGTTGGGATGATTGAGTGCGCCCGCTGCCTGGGCCTCCTGCTCGAAACGCCGCAGACGATCCGGATCGGCCGAGAAGGAGACTGGCAACACCTTGATCGCGACGTCGCGCTTCAGCCGCTCATCCTTCGCCTTGTACACCTCCCCCATCCCGCCCGCGCCGATCGGCGCGAGGATCTCGTAGGGACCGAGCTTCGAACCCTGCGAAAGCGTCACGACGGCGGAATTCTATTTCCGGCGGGAAAGTCCCACCTTCTTTGGCTCCATGAAGACATCGCCTGGCGGCGTCGAGTCGGCGGCTCCGGCAGAGGAAGTCGAACGTCAAGACAAATCCAGTAAGGATCCTGTGGGTCAAAAGGAAAAGGAGTTGAGTAAATCGCCCAACTCCTTTGTTTTTTTGGTTGCGGGGGAAGGATTTGAACCTTCGACCTTTGGGTTATGAGAACTCTGGGAAGACCGGCTCCAGTCGAGGGAAGGCGGAAAAACGCGGCTCTTCGGCTCCCGGTTTCGTTGATTTTCGGTGGGTTGCCGCTCGCTTCGCAGCGACTTAGCGGCGACCAACGAGATGGTTTAGCGGTCTCTTGCGCTCCCGTCCGCCGCCCGCTGACTACGGAGAAACGGAAGATCCGAGTCCTCTGGGAAACGGCTCCTCAGTTGGTCTTAGGACCAAAGGCCTAGGTCCAGATAGCTTCTTCCCCTCGTAAACGCCGCGGCCATAAAGTCACACCCAGCGACAGTCGCCGAGGATTCTGGAACCCAGGATCGCTCCCGACGAAAAATCGCCAGGAAAAAAGAGGTGTCGGCGTCGTGACTGCAGCCACCGGAGGTTGACCCCTCGCCGCGCTTCATCGGCACAGGAAGGAGGTGCGCCTCTGCTGAAGCGACAAATAGCAAATCGCAAAATGAGACCCCGACAATGCCCCAAAAGCGGTCGGTCCTTATTCCCAGGCGATCCGATACGGCAACCTCGTCTTCCTGTCGGGCCAGCTCCCCATCGACCCGAAAACAGGGCAACCGTCGAAAGGCACCATCGAGGAGCAAACGAAGCTGGTGCTCGAAAACTTGAAGGCAGTCTTGGACGCCGCCGGGCTCACTTTCTCGAATGTCCTGGCGACCACCTGCTTCCTGAAAAACCTGGACGACTTTCCGAAGTTCAACACCGTGTACGGAACCTACTTCCCCGAGAATCCGCCCGCGAGGGCCACGGTCGAAGTCGCGCGGCTGCCGAAGGATGTCTCCATAGAGATCGCTCTCGTCGCGGGCAAGTAGCAGAGGGTTCCCGGAGAATCCCGGAGGGCATCGCTCAGGCGCGTCGGCACAACGACTCGACCCCGAGAGTTTCCTCTACGACCAAGGTAGGAGGCTCAGACAGACGCGTCCTCGAATTCTTAACCACGCGGGCCAGTACGAATCCCGTCCCGCCCGGTTTCCCCGCACCTGGGCGCGCGACAGCATTCCTTGACTTTCCCGACGGTGGTGGGATCATCCGGCCGCGGAATTGTAGCGACGACCAGAAGGGGGCCACATGAGGCTTCGGGTCCAGGTTCTCGGACCGGTCGGCGGGGCTATGCTGGCGCTGATGCCGGCTGCGGTCCACGCCCAACCAGCGCTTGTTGGAGATGGCCTCACTCAGTCGACTAATATCACCGGCACACAAGTCAGTAGTTTATTCAGTTTCATGTTCAATGTAACTAATCTGGGAGGTTCTCTGAATCAGCACCTCGCTGCATCAAGTAGGCTCTCCTCCAGCGCCGACACAGTCAACAGCCTGGATCAGATCTCTTCCTCCTCCACCGATGTGCAATGTCTACAGGTCAGTGCTGACGGCACAACGGCTTGGTGGTCGGGAACGGTCTTCTTCCAGACTCCAGACGCGCGGGTCAATGCGGCGGTGAATGATCAGACCCTCAACGACGTCCGGTCAGGCAGGTATATCGTCGGCGGTAAGATTATTAACGACGGTCAGGTAGAGAAGCGTAGTCTGTTCCTTAGCGGTGCGACGGTGCCGGAGGTCTCGCTAAACGACGCAGGCACAATTGCGAGCGTCGCCCCGGCGATACTGGGGACGACCGGCGCCAGTTACTGCAGTCTGAGAGATGGCCTGTTCCTGGCTGCCGATTATAGACAGCTCGGCACTATCCATACAGGTCCGCCCGGCCAGAGGTCTCGCTGCGTTACCGGGAGGGCCGCGACCGCGGGTGAGGTCCTGTGTGATATTGAGTGGCTAGACCCAAACGATAACCCCCTGCCTGGCGGGATCGTGGCGAACACGCCGGCTAACTTGGCCAATCCACCTGCGCGGTCTTTGTACAGCCTCAGTGGCGTAGTACGTTCTTTCGTCGCGGGTACGGTAGTGATTGAGTGATGCTGACTCCGGGGGGTCGCAGCAGGTAGCTTCCGCTTAGGCCATGATGTAGCGTATGCTCCGCCTAACGTTTGGTTAGGGTACCCGCATCGCAGCGAATGCCCGAGCCGGTGTCCAAGAGCATCATCCTGCCCTGATCCGTTCCAACCACCAGCCTTATCGTAGAAACTCCTCCGCACTTCCCGGTCTTTAGTACTGCGACTGTGCCAACGACGACTCCACACCCTTCAAGACCTTTGCCCTTGAATTCCACGTCGTGTCCATTCTGAATCACGGTGACTGCTCCCGAAGCATCCGGCGGTAGCTCCTTGAGCTTGCACTCGCCCTGCGTCCCCCAGCGCCAGTCGTATTCGCCACCGATCTTGCTGAAACCCTCTCGATCGATTTCCTCGGTTAACGCCCGGCGTTCGCGCTGAAACCGCTCAAGAACGTCCTTCGCATTCTTATGGGTGATCTCTTCTTCGCCCAGGTGAATCGCGTCTTTCACCATGGGAAGGAAGGTTTTGATTACCGCGACTTTGTAGTCCAGGTTCACGGTAAGCATCGCGAGCCGAACCCACTGCCCCCC
>WNGE01001723.1_pt1 | contig 55616 bp, 77 predicted proteins | sample 5400651 | NCBI WGS metagenome assembly WNGE01 (sample SAMN13153370, study PRJNA577476) | soil metagenome | isolation source: 60 cm soil or saprolite under grassland replicate 2 | place: USA:California | collected 2016-06-15 | reverse complement strand
GACGCGGATGTCTGCACTACCTTGAGCATGGGCGTGCCTTCCCGACCGGCGTTGCACCGCCGGCCTGCTTGAGACCTACTCGATCACCGGGAAGGTATGCCCTCCCCAGCCCCGATCCACAGGTTTCAAGCATTGCTCTGCCAATGTCACCAACCCCATCAAGCAGTGGCTCCGCGTCGTCACCACGGGGACGTTCAGCAACGCTGTCTTCGCAGTGGCGGTCGTGAAGAACCCGATTGCGGTGGTGTTCTGATGACCATCTTCAGGATCGACCCCAAGCTGCCGGTGGAAGCGATGAAGACCTACGCGGCCATCGTTCCTATGTCCACGCACCTGCGACCAGCCACCTGTGAAGAAGTGGACTGCCTGCACTACCTGGAGGGCTGGAAGACCGTCATCAACGAGAGCACCGAGCTGGGGCAGGCGCAGGCCCATTACATCAGGAAGGAATCGGGCAGGCGGTTTACCGAGCACCGTGAAGGCGCGGCAGTGGTCTTTGAGTTCGAGCCCGGCCAGCAGTGCTTCGCTCAGCATCAGCAACCGCTTGAGCGTGACCCGGTCTTCCTGGTCAAGGGTGGCGACTGGAGAGGGAACCCGACCGGTCAAGTTAGATACCACCAGCGAGCGGAGGACTGGGTGGAGGACTTCGCAGAGCACCAGCTACGGCTCCTAGAGAGGATGCAGCATGGCTAAGCAGACCGGACTTGCGTTCACGACCCTGAGCGTGGACGACGCCGGGGGCGTGGCTCGTGATATCCGCAACGACATCACCAGCTTCGACTTCTCCACTCCGAGGGATGTGCAGGAAGTCACCGGCATCGACAAGAACGCCGTGGAGCGTCTGCTGCTGCTGGCTGACTTCTCCATCAACCTGAACGGTGTTTTCAACGTCACCGCCAACGCCAGCCACGACGTCTTCAAGACGGTGCCGCTGAGCACCAGCCCGGCTCGCACAGTGAGCCTGGGCGTCGGTGGCAAGACCCTGCCCAATGAGGTGCTGTTCACCGACTACGCCCTGAACCGTGGAGAGAAGGGTGAGCTGACCTGGAAGGCTCCTGGCGTCCTGGCTGACGGTACCGTTCCGACGTGGGCGTGATGGGCACCGAAGGCACCGACCGTTGGCGGTCACAGACCACGCCCATGCGGCGGCATCCCGCGCGGCGTGCGTGGATCGCAATCGCCTTGTGTCTTGTGGCCTTGTTCGTCCTGGCCACCCTCGTCTTTTCGTTCGTAGTCGTTCCACTCACGCTGGGGTACTGAGATGGGCTACGTCAGGCAGAGGAAGGTCTACCGGCTTCGGTTCGATGATGAGGACATGAACGGCCTCGAAGTCAGAGCGAAGTCGGTGCCTCTAGGCGCGTTCCTCGACCTGGTCAAGCTCATGGACATCGAGACCAGGAACGTCTCCCCGGAAGACGCAGAGAAGATCGACAAGCTCTTCGAGGGATTCGCTGGAGCACTCATCGAGTGGAACCTGGAAGAGCCGGAAGGCGTTCCCGTGCCGGCTACCTTCGAGGGACTGAAGAGTCAGGACATCGACTTCTCGATGCAGATCCTCCGGGCCTGGATCGCAGCGCTGACACAGGTCCCTGTTTTTTTAGGGAACGGATCATCCGGTGGCGAGAAGTCCCTGGAGCTGTCGATGCCGATGGAACCCAGGTCACCGAGCCCGGAGAACTGAGCTACGCGACGTGGTTGCTGACGAGCTGTGAACGCTTCGGTTGCCTACCGAGCCAGCTCCTGGAAGAAGACACGGAGCTGATCCAGCTCCAGCAGATCGAAGCGATGGGACGCAGGCAGGAAGGAGGTGAGGATCAATGAACGAAGTGCTCATCGTCGTGAAGTCGCGTGATGACTCCTCTGGAGGACTCCGGAAGGCTCGTGGCGAGGTCGAGCACCTTCATAGCTCGGTCGGAAAGGCGTCTATTGGCTTCCGTGCCTTCGGTGGGTTCTTCCGGTCTGCTGTCTCCGGGATCGTTGCTGCTGGCGTGGTGGGATTCGCTGCTGTCACTGCCGAAGTGTTCAGGGCCACCAAGGGCTGGGCCGACCACGAAGCCATCGCTCGGGACACCGAAAGCACCATTAAGTCAACTGGTGGTGCCGCGAAGGTCACGGCCGTGGAAGTCGGCAGACTTGCTGACGCCATTGAGATGAAGACCACCAAGGACGGGGATGCCATCCAGTCCGGTGCCAACATGCTCCTCACCTTCAAGGACATCCGCAACGAGACTGGCAAGGGCAACGATATCTTCAACCAGAGCGTCAGCATCCTCACCGACATGACCGCGAAGATGAACCAGGGCTCGGTCACGAACGAGAACATGAGCAAGAGCGCCATCCAGCTCGGCAAGGCACTCAACGACCCCATCGCCGGCATGGGCGCGCTGGCAAAAGTGGGCGTGCAGTTCACCGATGCTCAGAAGGAGCAGATCAAGGCCCTGGTCGAATCTGGCGACAAGATGGGCGCTCAGAAGATCATCCTGCACGAGCTGGCGACCGAGTTCCAAGGTGCTGCGAAGGCCAGTGCCAAGCCCTGGGATGGCGTTGTCGTCGTGCTCCGCAAGGTTGAGGACGCCATTGGTTCCTTCCTGCTTCCGAAGGTCCAGGCGCTGAGCAACTGGGTGCTCAACACGGGTCTGCCTGCACTGGCACGGCTGAAGACGGAGTGGGATCACAACCACGGTGCCATCAAGACAGTTGCTGACATCCTCAAGAATCAGTTCACCCCGGCAGGTGGCGGTGCCAAGAAGACGGTGGACAATCTGGGGTCGTCACTGCATAACGTTGAGATCTTCCTGGACAAGGCAATCATCGTCGCTCTTAGGACCGAGATCGCGTGGCTTCACCTTGCAATCGCCTCTGGGACTCTCTCGAAGTGGATTCTCAACGTCGGCATCTCCCTGCTCATGACCTACAACGCTCTTCGCAAGCTGAGCTTCGGTGTGCTCCCGTCAGCGGATGCCATGATCGCCGGTATGCGGCACATGCGCGATGGAACCGAGGCCCAGCTTGATCGCATCCGTGGCGACATCCACAAAGCGCAAGCGACAATCGACAGCCTCCATGGGCGCGCTATTGAGCTAACGCTCCATGACCAAGTGACTGCACGGCTCCGACAGATCAAGGCGGAGCTAGCGTCTACTCCGGGCATGTCAGTGACAGCGCGTCTGACTCGTGGCGGGACCTACCAGCACGGCACGATGTTCGTCCCCCAGACTGGCCCGGCCTACCTGCACCGAGGCGAGATCGTCGTTCCGCCCGATGAGAGCGAGCAGATCCGGCGTGGGAAGAAGTCATTCGGACACGCAAGTTCGGGCACGATGCAAGTCGTTGTCAATGCTGTGACCAACGCTAATCCCCATGAGATTGGCCGTGAGGTCGCATGGGCCATGAAGACGAGTGGGTACTGATGACCATCTCTCAGGATTGGCAGATGGAGTTCGGCTCCGTGCTCGTGGGCGCGGGGCAGAGCTACCGCATCAAGGAGATCGAAGGACTCGCTGACTACCCGGACCTTCGTATCAACGACCGGTCCCGTCTTCGTCGTGATGGCCTGTTGTCTGGAGACGACTTCCTGGGCGGTCGTAGCGTCGTTGCCACCCTGGAGGTACCCGGAGGTACCACAGGGGCTCTCGCGGGTCTCCTGGGGGCACTGAAAGCCGCTCTACGGCCCGGTCAGGTTGAGGCCCCGCTGACGTTGCAGGTCCCTGGTATTGGCGACGGTGGCGTGATGCGACTCCTGGCCAGGCCACGGAGGTTCGCATCGAAAGTCGATACTCGCTGGCGATTCGCACAGCCCGCAGTCGCTATCGAGTTCTTCGCCACTGATCCCAGGATCTACGACAACGACCAGCAGTCTCTCTCCACGGGTCTTGCGACCAGCGTTGCTGGGCTCTCCTGGAACCTGTCGTGGAATCTCAACTGGGGTGGGGCATCGACTGGCAATATCATCCTGGCCAACAACGCCGGCACGTACTCCACGCCATGGACAGCACGTATCGACGGTCCCGTCACGAACCCGACCATCGAGAACGTGACCACCGGACAGAAACTCATTTTCACCGCTGACGGTGGCCTGGTGGTCGGTGCCGGTGAGTTCCTGACCGTTGATGCTGACGCTCGCACGGTCCTTCTCGGCGGGACTGCGTCGCGGTACTCGAAGCTCAGTTCGCTGTCGTCCTGGTGGGAGCTTGCGCCAGGCACCACGCAACTGCGGTTCAGCGGAACGACCGCAGGAGCACCACAACTAACCGTCACCTTCAGAAGCGCATGGATCTAGGAGCGAACGATGTCAGTTGAAACTCCCCCGATCTTCATCCAGAGCGGTGGCGAGACTGCCGAACGTGCTCGGCGTGCTCTGGCTGCCTTCGCTGGTGCTCGTGGTGGCATCGTCGCTTCTGGTGACCTGGCGGTCGTGGAGAACGGCACGCCCAACATGACGGTCAACGTCGCCTCGGGCAAGGTCATCATCCCTGGAACGGAAGGTGCCAACCAGGGCGTGTACGTGGTCGAGAATATCGGCACGCTCAACGTGGCGCTTGCTGCTGCTGACCCTACGAACGCTCGTAAGGACCTGATCGTCGCCAAGGTGCAGGACGCTGCGTACTCTGGTGGAGTCAACGCTGCGAGCATCGTGGCCGTGACGGGAACGCCGGCAGGGTCACCGGTCGAACCGGCCACGCCAGCGAATGCATGGGTCCTGGCGATGATCGACGTGCCGGCACTCGACACGGCCATCACCAACAGCCAGATCACCGACCGGCGTACCACCGGGACGGGCCAGAAAGGCAGAGCCTCAGCACTGGGCGGGGCCATCGCCTGTACCTCCAGCAACCGCCCTGCTGCGCCCTTCGATGGCATGGTGATCTACGAGACCGACACGGACTCGATCAAGGTCTACGACGGCACCAACTGGCTCCAGTCCAAGCGCACGCTGGGATTCGCGGAGGTCACTGCCGACCAGAGCGGCATCAGTAGCGGCGGTGCCGAGACCGACCTCACGAGCCTGACGACCACCGTCACCGTCCCGGTCGGCTCACGCATCCGCATCAGCTCCTACGTCGCTGGTGCGCCATCGGCCACGGGCGAGCGCTACACCTGCCGAATCAAGGAAGACGGCGTGACGATCCAGGAGGCTCCGCAGGTCCAGTCATCGCTGGCAGGCGTCAACGCAACCGTCTTCATGCCGTCGCGTGTCCGCACGGGCCTCTCTGGCTCGCACACCTACAAGCTGACGATGACCCGCCTGAACGGCACAGGCTCGTTCCAGATGTCGGCGGCGACGTTCCCCGCCTACATCCTGGTGGAGGACATCACCTGAGCCATGGCCAACTACCGGTACCTGCTCGCTGACCTGAAGACGGTCAAGCCGATTGCTGAGATCCCGTTCGAGTCAGCAAGCTACTCGCACGTGCTCAACGCTCCTGGCTCCTTCGCAGGAACCCTTGGGCTCAACCAGCCTGCGAGCTTGTACTCAGTGCTCTCGACAACGCTGAATCTTGGTCGAGTCTCGCTGTTCGTGGAGCGGGACAACGTGATCGTCTGGGGCGGGATTCTGTGGACGAGTAGTGCTGATATCGACGCCGGCACGATCACCTTCAACGGTGAGGGCTGGCACAGCTACTTCCGGCGTCGTGTAGTCCGTGCCAAGAAGAACTATGTTCAGCAGGATCAGACAACGCAGATCGCTAAGAACTTGATCGATTACGCACAGAGCATCTCTGGTGGCAGCATCGGCGTTGACACGACTGGCGTTGCGGCCACTGGCGTTCTCCGTGATCGGACCTACGAAGCCTTCGAGCGGAAGTTCATCGGGGAAGCCATCGAGCAGCTTGCTGCGGTCGAGAACGGCTTTAACTTCCGCTATGAGAGCCAGTACGACTCTGGCGGGAATCTGGCGACCAAGTTCCTGACTTCCTTCCCGGCAAGTGGTCATCAGACCGCGTTCGTACTCGAAGTCGGGAAGCAGCTCTCGAAGCTCGGTATCAATACCGACGCCACCAACCTGGCCACCAATGTGGACGCCATCGGTGCTGGCGAAGGTGACGTGAAGCTGATCGCCAACGTCTCTAATCCCCTGCTCTTGGTGAGCTACCCCATGCTCGACGACGTCGAGTCCTTCACTGACATCAGTGACTTCTCAACCCTGTCAGCGCACGCCCGGAAGCAGTTGACGATTGGAAGCCAACCGATTGTGATCCCATCAGTCGAGTGGGACCCGTCGCTGGAGCCCAAGGTGGGGTCGTTCCTGACCGGTGACATCGTGCGTGTCCGTGGTGGCTTCGGTCTCGCCTTCCTGGATTCCACCTTCCTGGTCACGCAGATCGAGGTCTCGGTTGATGACGGTGGTGGCGAGACCGGGAAGCTCTCGTTCGCTGGCCTTGAGAGCTTCGTCTGATTCCCAGGAGGGACAGCAGAGCTGATGGTTGATTACAGGTTGCCTCCGAACATCGAGTCAGAGATCGCTGATCTGAAGCGTCGGCTCGACAACCTTGAGCGATCAGCTCGACTGCCGTTCAGCTCCACCAGGGGCGGTGCGTTCCTGTTCCTGGATGACAGCGGGAACACTCGCAAGACGCTCGGCAACGTCAACCTCGATGGGTCTATCGGTGGTGTCACTGCCGCCTACGGCGAGATGATGCGGGGCGATGGCGGGGCGATCTTGTTCATGACCCGTGAAGGCGAGCGCGGGATGGCCTATCCGGAAGTGCAGATTCCTGGACGCGCGCTCACTCCGACGTTCGACCTCACCATCACGTCGGGAACGTTCACGTCCTACTGGGAATACCGCAACGTCTTTCCGGCCTATGAGGTCTTCAACCTCATCATGCAGTGCGCGACCGACGTCGGTACGACTGGCGAGGTACGCCTGCTGTGCGGTGCCACTGCGACCTCTGTTGCCACCATTCCCTCCAACGGCAACGGCGAGGTTCACTTTGAATGGCTCCACCCTGCGCCGACGGGCCTGTACGATCCCCGTGCGCGACCGGAAGGGAACCTTGTTGTCGGCGTCCAGGTGCGCCGAGCCAGCGGCGCAGGCAACGTCTACATCGACCAGCCGTACGAGGCGAAGCTGACCAGCAAGCTCTTCCTTGGTTCCGCTGCCACCAATGGCAACCCGAGCTTCGTCTGATGGCCGACGACCGTGACGTCGCCTCGATCCGAGAGGTTCATGCGCTCCTTGACGCCGCTGAGACGAAGCTCTCGGCAGAGATCACGGATCTGAAACGCGAGATGCTGATCCAGTTCGAGCGGCACGACATGACTCACAAGGACGAGGAACGGCAACGCAGGGCTCGCCTTCGCTGGATCGTCACGACGTCAGTGACAGTCGGTGGGCTTGCTGGTGCCTTCCTCGGACACGTGATCGAGAAGCTGCTATGAAGACAACATCGAAAGACGACTACTTCTATTGCCGTTCCTGCGACGTGCTGTCGAAGGAACGTCGCTGCTGGATCTGCGGTGGTCCTACAGAGCTTCGCTTCGACACCGTTCGTGATTCCCGTAGGGGACAGCGAAGCTGATGGTCGCTTGATGACCTGAGAACGCCCCAGGAAGCCCGTTCAACAACTCCAGGTCCAATGGATAAGGCCCCCAATCATTGACGACGCTGGGGGCCTTCCTTGTGTCTTTGGGGTTTAGTGATCAGCTCGTGCAGCAATGATCTCCTCAATGCGACGGTCAAGCCATGCGGTCTCTCGCTCGACCACCCAGGGAGCTGCACGACGCACAGCCAGATGGCAACGCTCGAAGGTCTGCGTCATTGCACGCAGCACCAGATGCGAGTCGCGGGAGTCGATGTGGTCGTTCAGAAGTACTTCAATCGAGGCTTGCAGTAGCCGGCCAATGACAGCTCGCTCATGAGACTCGATTGGCTCGTTCTTCACCCGAGCGATCCCGGTAGGCTCTGCGTTGTCCATGGGTACCTCCATGGGCCGGCCCCGGGGCGTTCCGTGCGTCGCCGGGGCACTTGTGTTGGAGGGGAAGTCTCCCACCGTGGACTATCGGGGGCAAGTGGGGACAACTGGTCCCAGCCGTGCCGCGTGCCGATAGTCCTGGGGATGGAGCCTTCGTACCGTCCCGAAGACCACTTGAGCAGGGTGGAGCTGGCCAAGGTGCTGCACGTCTCCACGAAGACGCTCGACAGGTGGCGTAGGACAGGCGAGGGACCGAGGTTCATCACCCTTCCAGGCGGAGCCATCAGGTATAGATGGGCTGATGTTGAGCGCTGGCTTCAGGAGCGGAAGACATAGAAGAAGGCCCGACCGGAGCCGGGCCTTCAACGATGACCTCGTGGCTATCGTCGTAGCGTTGGCTATGGGCTCATCGTATCGTGACGACCACCATGACCGCGCAGATCACGAAGAGCACGCTGGCCAGCCAGAACTCTGGGCACCTGGCCAGGTAGTGCAGCCGGGCCTTCATGACCGCTCCTCGATCCCGTCGATGACCTCGTGGAAGTTGTCATGGGCGTGCTTGGCGCTCTCGGTGTTCTGGACGATGGCTCCGCACCTGGAGCAGACCAGACCGTTGGTGATCTGCACCTCGACTGCGCTGTACCGCTGCTTCATCTGTTCCCCTTCCCAGAAGTGGGCTAGGGGTACAGCTTGACGTCCAGGAGACCCGCGATCGCGCCCTTGCGGGCCCAGGCCAGCGCCAGGCTCGCGATCGTGGCACTCACCACGATGAGCAGCGCGTACTCAGTTGTCTGGCTCCCTCGCTCGGATCCCTCCGAGAAGAGGCGACGGATAGCGGACATGACGAATCCTCCTTTTCGACTCGATATGGATGGGCTGATCAGCAGGGCCGGCCATCGGCGGGGATCGAGTGGCTGACCGGCCGTGCGGCAGCCGCCGACGGAGAGGCGAGGGTGGTGGTCGCGTCGGCGCTGTTGAGTGGGTGGCGCGCCTGGCGAAACGGGCAGTCATGGCGCAAGGACCCGGAGCGCTCCGGCCATCGTCGGGACCACGACCAACAACACCAACGTCAAGCTGTACCTACAGATAGGAATGGCCCGGCGGCGATTCCGGCGCCCCGGGCCCGGACCACGGAAGGAGCCTCCATGGCCAGTGCAAGCGTCCCCGCGGTAGGGACGCGCGTCAATCTCACGTTGTTCGCCGCTGACCTGCTCGCCCACCAGGGCCAGGTCAGCGTCGAGAGCTACCCGAGCTCCGGCTACGTCTCGGCGCTGCTGTCGGACGGCGCCGGCGTCAAGGTCGCGGTGACCGGCGACCGCAGCAGCGTCCGCATGGTGTTGTCGGCCGCGCTCGAGCAGCTCGCCCCGGACGACGAGACCACCCAGTGAAGCGCTACGGCTGCACCGACTGCGGCCAGACCTGGTCGAAGAAGGGCGACGTCCCGCCCGAGTGCCAGTCCTACACCGTCACGATTCGACGTGACGAGCACGCGATGGGCGGCTACGCGGCCACCTGCGATCCTGGCGAGATCGGCTGGTAGCGCCCATGGCCAGCTACTACAACCGGCGCTGCTCGCTCTGCGGCCAGTACATCATCGCCGACCGCGAGACTCTCCTCGAGCAGGACCGGCTCCAGTGGGATGAGGCCACGGTCGACGACTTCATCGCCGGCGCCGCGCACACCTGCTGGGAGACCGAGGCGTTCGGCCCGGACACCGCGTTCTCGCGCCAGTGGAACCGGCTCGCCGACGAGGGCCTCATGCGAGTCCAGCTCGACTGGCTGATCGCCGGCGAGCTCGAGCGCCGCCAGGCCGCGGGCCCGGCCGGCTGGGCGGTGTTCACCAGCCCGGCCGCCTCGAGCACCACCACCACCACCACCACCACCACCACCACCACGCTCGGCACGGGCATGGTCGAGGGCCTGGTCATGCTCGGCTCGTTACGCCGGGTACGCGCGTACAGGTCGGGAGCGTCGCCCTGTCCTACAGCATGGGCCGATGTAAGCCTCCGAGGGCCCTGACTCCAAGTGCTCCCCGAGGCCGCGAAGCCTCCATGACGCCGTCATGCTCGAGGCCGTGAGCACAGCACCACGACGCCTACCAGCAGCGACGACGATGCGCCTCGAGCGCATGGAGCCCGGAGCACGCTGCCGCCTTGCCCACCAGATCGGTGGGGATCGGCCACAATGTGCCCTAAGTGCTCCGGATCCGGAGCAATATGGCGCTGACCTGCGGGTATTCACTCTGATCCAGGGTCGAAGTGGCCTGGTCGCTGCTGCCAGGTCGAGCAGCCACCCTGATACAGGGCCTCTGACCTGCGCGGTTTACATAATGACTGTTATCGGGGATCGCATCTGCCCTGGTCAGGGACTCGGAGGTCGAGGTCGCCGGCTGGTGGGGGTGGGGGTACCGATGGCCGCTGTTGTCCGCTCATCGACCCTAGGGTCTCAATACAGGGAATGGCTTAGGTAGGGGTTAGCCCCCTTTGAGCGAAATGATGATTCTAGGAAGTGTCCTGGTCGTCGACCCGGTCTCCTGGTGGCTTCGGGCAGCGTCACAGGGCTAACGCGGGGGCTAACATCCCGCCAGGGCTAACGCTCCAGTGTTAGCCGGGCTAACGGAGGTCGTGGTGTCGGAGATGCTGGGGTACGAGGAGCTGTCGGAGCTGACCGGGCGGAGCATCGGGGCGCTGCGGGTGGCGCGCTCCAAGGGTCGTCTCCCCGACCAGGACGCACCCGGCCCGAAGTGGCGCAGGGAGAGCCTGGCCGAGTTCTTGAAGGAGGGGGCCGCGGTGCCGGCCGGCGGCCCGCCTGCGCCTCCTGCGCCTGGATCCGGGACTCCGGCTTCCCCAGCTACCCCCGCCCCGCCCGCGGGCGTCCTGGCGCCTCCTGTGGCTTCCGGGCCGGCGCCATCCACCACCGCCCCACCGTTTCCTGGCGAGGACGCCGAGGACCGCAGGCGGCGAAGCATGACGATCGCCGACGTGCTCGCCTGCCCGCACCCGGTGCAGGATCGCAAGGTCTTGCCGTACATGGTGCTCTGCGTGGTGTGCGGCCGGCGCCAGGAAGGCCGGGACCGGTTCACCGGTGGCGGCTACGCGGCCTGGACGGCGGGGTGGCAGGCCACCTGCCCCCACCCGGAGGGTGAGCGGCGGCACCACCCGTGGGGTGTGCAGTGCGGGGTGTGCGGCTCCTCGGTTCGCTAGGACTGGGGGCGACGCTCGAGGAGTCGCGCCGGCTCTAGGGCTGGAAGTCCTGGCTGTCGTCCAGGCCGAGGGCTTGGGTCACCGCGGTGATCTCCCTGGGTTCCAGGAGCGGCCGGAGCGCACGCAACAGCTCGGCATCGCGCATGCCCCAGCCGGCCAGGATCACCAGGCGGCCGGGCGGGTTGCTCCCGTGGCGCTCGACGGCAACCCGGTGGCGCTGCGGGTTGTAGATCGCGACAACCTCCATCGCCGGACCCTACCCGTTGGGTTCGCCTTCATCCTCGGCGGTTGTGCGCACCTCCTCGACCTTCTTGGGTTCCTCGTCGGAGTCGCCGGGCTGGCTGCCTTGTGTGCCGCCCACTCCTGAGATACGTCCTAGTACAAACGCTGTGTCTGACAGGAGCGACCAGCGAGGACGGGGGTGAGCGGGTGGCGAGCCCAAGGGTGACTCTGCGCCTGACCGAGCGCATCCATGGCCGCGTCCTCGAGGCCGCGCAGGCTGAGGGCCTGAGCGTGAGCGGGTGGGTGCGCCGCGCCATCCTGGACCGGCTGGACGACTCGGGCCGCGAGGCGGCTGAGCGCGCCGCCCTGCTGGCCGAGGCCCGGAGGTTCCTGGCCAACCCCGGCGAGGACCGGGACGCGGCCGGTCTGGTCGAGCGCTACGTGCGGGCGCTGGAGACGGTCTCCGGGCGCATGTCAGCCGCCGAGGCGCACGGCCGCCAGCGTGCGCTCCAGGAGATCGCATCCGGCGCGCTGGAACCGATCGACGGCGAGGAGCTGACCTTCCCCGAGTTCCGCCCGGACGGCCCGCCCGTGGCGCTGGAGTTGACCGGCTCTCCACGCCGCCGCGGGTTCCTCCGGGCGGCGCTGGCGGCCGAGCGGGCCCGCGCGCTGCTTCAGGCGGCGCCCGAGCCCGCACCGCCACCCTCGGCGGCCGGTCTGCTCGGCGAGGCGCGCACCCGGGAGCTGTGGACCGAGGCGGTCGGCTGGCCCGGTTGGCGCCGGGTGTTCTGCCAGATGCATGGCATCGTGCCGTCCGCGCCATCCAGCGATGGCACCCGCTGCTACCTGGGGTGCTCGATCCCGACCAGGCCGGAGGTGGCGTAGCGATGCTGACGGACCGCCAGCGGCGGAACATCGAGGCCATGCGCCGCGAGGGCCGGGCGGCCGGCAACCTGGACGACTACGAGGAGGTCGCGGCCTCGATGCTGCCGACCCGCCGCAACGACCCGGTGGGCGAGTGGCCCACTGAGAAGCTGGGCGAGCTCCTGGCCGCCCGTCCGGACCTGGAGGACGAGGTCATCCGCCGCCGACCGGAAGTGGGGATCGGATGAGCGACACGTACGACCGCTTGACCGCCGAGTACGACGAGCTCGAGCAGCAGGCGGCCAAGCTGCTCGACAACGATGACGCGGAGGCCGACCCGAAGCTGGCGCTGACCCGCCGCCTGCGCACGATGGGCAAGCAGCACCGCAAAGCGCTCGAGCGGGTCCGCGACGAGGTCCGCCACGAGCTGAAGGCCGAGCGCCGCACTGAGGCGCGCTGGCGGGATCTGGGCGTCCCCGAGGCCGCCAGGACGCTGTTCGCCGGCCTGGACCCCTTCGACGGCAAGGCGATGGAGGCCAGGATCGCCGAGCTGGCCGGCGCCGGGATCACCTGGGACGGGGCGCCGGCAGCACCCGCGCCACCCCCGCCCGACCCCAACCTCGCGGCGCAGATGGCGATGATGGCGGCGGCCGCTGGCGGCACGCACCCGGACGACGCCGGCGACCTGGCTACCCGCATGCGAGCGATGGAAGACAACCCGGGCAAGTACACCGACGAGCAGCACGCGGCGATCGTCCGCGAGTACAACACGGCGGTCGCCTCGGCCGGCCGACACGGAACGTCAGGAGCGCGAGGATGACCACCAGGCTGGAGACGCTGCGGGCCGAGCTGGACGCGATCGAGGCGGCCGGCCAGTGGGACCACCCGGCCCACCAGTGGCTCTGCGAGCAGGTCGAGCGTCTGGAGCGCGAGGAGAAGTCCAAGCCGGCCGCTCCGGCGGCGGCGCCCGCCACACAGCAGGCCGGCGACCCGGTGGCCGCGCTGGTGGCCGACATGCAGGCGGCCCACGCCCACCCGGAGCGCTTCACCGACCAGTACATCAGCGACCTGGTGTCGCGCTACAACGCCCAGGTGTCCGAGAGCGGGCGCACCGCCGAGCGCATCGACATGGCCCAGGTCCACCGGGAGATGCTGACGGCCGAGGCGAACCCCGGCGCGCTCAGCGATGAGCAGCACGCCGACCTCCTGGCGCGCTACAACGCCGCCGTCGTCCAGGGCCCGGAGCGGCGCACCACCGAGGTGCTCCGCGCGGACCTGGCTGGCTCCGATCTCGGCGCCAGGATGCGCGCGGCCGAGGCGCTCGGGGAGCGCGGGGAGCTGGACGACGCCACCGCCAGCGAGATCGTGGCCGCCTACAACCTGGAGGTCGACGCGGCGGCCGAGCGCGACCCAGACGTGGCCTCCCTGCCGCCGCAGCTCCAGGACGCCGCCAAGGCGGTTTACGCCGCGCAGGCCGCCTTGGAGGTCCCGGCCGACCCGACCGAGGCGGCGCTGCACCAGCTCGACCAGGCCATCCGCTCGATGAAGCCGCCGACCCTGGCCGAGCAGCTCGAAGCCCTCGGCGTCCAGGTCGAGCCGGATCCCGAATTTGTCAGCAGCACCACCAACGCCGGGGAGGCGTAGCCATCATGAGCAAGCGAGGCACCAACCAGCAGAGCACCACCAGCGGCGGCAGCGGAGACGGCAGCGCGCCCGTCCGGGGCTTGGACGAGCTCCACGCCGGCGGCGGCACCAGGCAGCGCCAGCATCCCGTCGTCCAGGCGGGCTTCTCGACCAGCAACTTCGGCACTGGGCCAGCGGCCGACGACTACCGCCGGCACGCGGAGGCGGCCGCGGCGGCTGCCCGCGCCGTCAACGCCGGTGACCCGGACGGCAGCGGCCCGGCGCCAGGGTATGACGCCTACGTCGCCGGCCGCGGGTCCAAGCCGGTGTCTACCTGCGCCGACCCGAGCTCGCTCGCCTCGCACACGGGGTGATCGGCATCACCTTCGAGTGAGACGTCTCACGAGACGTCTCACTGTCGGGCCTGCGCGCTAGCATGCGCGTAGGTGGTTCTCCATAGCCTTACTTATTCCATCCGTACTGCTATGAATCGGCGTTTCGTGCTGGAGTGGGATCACCCCAGCGGATGACTCGCAGCGTCCAAGCCGGGCATACTATCCACAGGCTGTGGGAGGAATGCTCGCCGGGCGTCCGGGAGGGCCACTGCCATGACCGCCGATGGATCGTCCGACAGGCCGCGAGGCTGGTATCTGGCCGGTGAGGTCGGCCAGCTCGTCGGCGTCTCCGGCGAACGCATCGGCCAATGGGCGCGCCGAGGCTACATACGCTCTTCCCGATCGTCGGGCGTGCCGCGCGTCTACAGCTTCCAGGACGCCGCTGAAGCCATGGCAGTCCACGAGCTGCTCCGCCGCGGCGTGCGACACCTCGACATCCGTCGCGCCGTCGCCAACACCCGGGCCAAGTATGGCGACTGGCCGCTGACTGCGGCGCCGCTCGCAACGGCCAGTGCACTGGCTGGTCGTAACCGGATCCTGCTCGTCCTTAACGGCGACCTGCTCGACATCGGCCGCGGTCAGGGCGCGCAAGCCGTGTTGCGCTATACGACGTTGAAGGCGGTCACGGCACTGCTGCGCCAGGGCGGCTGGGCGATCCGCGAGGTGCCCGATATCACTCACATCGAGGTTGACCCTGACCGGCTGAGCGGTCGGCCGACCATCCGCAACCGGCGCCTTCCTGTTGCGAAGGTGGCAGAGCTGGCCAAGAGCGGCTACGGCGGTCTTCGGGTCTTGCGCGAGGACTACGAGCTCGAGCGGCCAGAGATCCGGGACGCGGTTCGCTGGCATGACAAGGTGATCGAGTACGACCGAGCTGCCTGACCTCGTCCAGTGGGCCGCCTCCTCATCATTGACGAGTCGCTGAGCAAGCGCATCGCGCATGTCTTACAGCTCCGCGGGCGGGACGCTCTTGGCGTCCCGGAACTGGGCTACAGGGGCCTCACAGACCCTGAGCTACTTCACGAGATCGCCAAGGACCACCCCGGCGCGGTGCTGGTAACCAGCGATGACCACATGCCGGACGAACACGGCGAGATCCTCTTGGAGATCGGTATCACGCTGGCAACGATCGATGGGCGCCGGCCAGCCGAATACGAGCACCACCAGGAGAAGTGGGAGTGGGAGATCGTTCAGCGGTGGGCGCACAAGATGGCCGAGCAGGAGCTGGGGACATGGCGCCGGTACGGGAGTCGGGTGACGCAGTGGAAGGCCAGGAAGCGACCGCAGAAGTTCGCGGCGCCGCCCGAGGGTGACCCGTAACTGTTTCTGGAGACCGTCCTGCGCTGTCATCGCTGCGTGCCGCCCTCGCATTCGATGTGGCTGACCGTCACGTCCCACAGCAGCCCCTCGCGACGCTCGTCCCAGACCACCTCGCCGGTCTCCTCGATGCCGCGGCGGCATGGGAAGCACAGCACCTCCGCGCCGTCGACGTAGGGCCGCCCGTTGACCACGGCCCGGCCTTCAGCCTCGAGAAGGTACTCGCGGAGCTCGGCGAGCGTGCTCACGTCCTCGATCATGGCGCCTACCTGGCCGTGCTGGTGTCGGCACCGCAAGACTTCCAAACTGCGGTCGCCTTGACCAGCCCGGATCACTCCGAGCACCAGCGGGGTGGCCCAGGCGAGCCGCGCTCCCGGCCGCGGCGCTAGCCGCGCTCCCGCTGCTGGAGCCATGCCTGCACGGTGTCCCAGCGCCACCGTCGCCGGCCGCTTGGCAGCACGACCGCGGGCGGCCCGGTCCCGTCCCGGATCCAGCGGTCCACGGTCCTCGGGCTCACGCCGAGCGCGGCGGCCAGCTCCTTCCGCGAGAGCAGCGTGTTGGCGTCCACGCGGTGGATTCTGGCGAGACTCGCCGACCCGTGGCGAGCATATCCGCAGGTCAGGCGAAGTTTTCACACTCTTGACGAACTATGGCGAACAGTGGGAGGGTTGCCCCGATATAGCGAGTGCCCCGGCGCGAAGGTCAGTCGCCCGGGGCCGGCCCACAGGAGGCACGCTCCCATGGACGAGCAGCATCCTAGCCCGCTCCAGCGGTTCGACGAACCCCCACCACGACCCGCCATCCAGGACGTGCTGGAAGCCGTCGTGGGCGCGCTCGACCGGGCAATCGACCCGGCGGCGCCCGCCCTGACGACGACCCGGTGCCGCAGCGTCCAGACTCATTTGCGCGCCGCACTCGGGCAGGTAGGAGACGATGGTGGCGCCCAGCTCATCGAGAGCCTGGAGCGGCTGGAGCGGGACTGGCGGCAGTCGTGAGGATCTCGGTGGTCTACAGCACCGGGCGGACCGAGACCGGTGTCATGCGCCTGCTGGAGGGCCAGCGGCGCACCCTGGTCGTCCTCTCCCCTTGGGGCCAGCCGCCGCTGGAGACGCTGCGGCGGGTCGCCGGCCAGCTCACCGACGAAGAGGCGGCCGAGGTCGCGGCGGCGTTCGGGATCAGCCCGCAGCAGCCGTAGCCGGTCTACGCAGGACGCCTGATCCGTGCGGACCGCGCAGACACTCACAATTCCCTCATCGACCAATCGCCCGGGCATGCCGGGCAAGGAGACCCCATTCATGAAGACGACTCTGCGCCTGCTCGCCGTCGGTGCCCTGGCGCTTGGCCTGGCACTTGCGCTCTCGGGCTGCATGTCGCTGCGCGGCGAGCTGACGCTGGACCGGCAAGCACGCGCATCCGGAGAGATGGTCATCGAGATCACCAAGCAGGTCGCCGGGCTGGCGGGCATCACCAGCGTCGAGGCGCTGCGGTCGCAGTTCGAGCAGAGCCAGTTCCCGCACGGCAACCTCAAGGTCACCGAGACCGACCAGGCGTACCGGGCGACGGCGAAGGTCAGCCACCAGCCGCTGGACGACCCGAGCGGCTTCTCCGCCTCGGTCACCGGCGGGCAGGTCGCTTTCTCCCTGTCGATGGGCGACCAGACCACGCCCGCGACCACCGACGAATTCGGCCTCGGTGACACCCAGCTCGGCAACATCGACCTGACTGTCCACTTTCCGGGCCGGATCGTCTCCTCCAGCGGCCCCGGGCTCACCCAGGTCGACGACCACACCATCCGGATCAAGGCGCCCCTGACCGCCAACCTGAACGGGTCGTGGCAGGCGACGAGCGCGATCGACCCCGCATCCTCCAGCCGCCAGGTGCTGCTGATCGCAGTCGCCGCCGTCGTCGTGGCCGTCGCGCTTGGCTCCTGGTGGCTGCTGCGCCGGCGCCGTCAGACCCCGGACATGCCAGATGAGTCCCCGGACGCCTCGGCGCCCACCCAGCCGGAGGCGACGTGGCCTGGATCCGGCTCGACCTGGCCCGACCGGTAGGGCTCCCGATGGGTGACTACGTCGATGGCTGGATCTCGGTGTTCCTGTTCGGCATTGCTGCGGTCCTCATCGTCGCAATGCTGAAGGGGCTGGTGATGCTGCTCCTGCTTCCTTACGCGATCTGGCGCACGCGGCGGCGCTCCCGGTGGGACGGCGAGTCCAAGCCCCGCGGCACCGGTGAGAAAGGCTGAGTGAGTTGCTGATGCGTAGGATCGCGGTCGCACTGACCGTGCTCGCCGGCTTGACCAGTGCTCTGCTCGTCGGCGTCTGGGCGCAGGCCCAGCACGACCGGCCGCTCATCAAAGCGAGTGCGGCGCCGGCGCCGAGCCAAACGACCGTGCAGGCGGCGCCTGAAGTGCGCGAGGTGACCCCGTCGAGCTGCGGCGTTGCCCTCGATGGCTGGCAGGCGCTCTACAACGAGGAGTCCAGCTCCCTGCTTGGCCTGGAGGGGCTGCCGCAGAACCAGGCCACCATCGAAGCCGCCACAGCCAGCGGACACAAGCTGCGGGCCGACCGTGCACTGTTGCAGGCGGTAGAGGATGCCTGCCGTGCCGGCTCGGAGGCCGCAAGCCTGCCGGCTGACTTCGCGGTCGACCCGTTCCCCGGAGTCCGCTGCTCGGTGCTGCACGTCTACCCAGCCGCCAAGGGCGATCCGCATGACGGTGACGGCGATTTCGCCGCTTGCGACGACCAGCCATGAGCCTCTTGCGTCCGTACTGGTGGACCCGCGAAGGCGGCGACGATGACGAGGACCCGCGCGGCCTTGCCTCGACCGGCTCGCCGATCCGGCGGGCACCCGACCATGAGCCGCATCCGCGACGGCTTGCTACCCAACCGGTCTGGATTCGGCTCGCTGTAGCAGTCGTCCTGGTGGTCGGCACGGTGCGGCTGGTCGGGTCGGTGGGCGCGTGGGAGTCATGCGGAGCGGAATCCGGCCAGGCGTGGGTGCTGGCGGTCCAGGGTCTCGGCGCCAAGCCATCGGCACTCGAGTGCCTGGGCGTCGGCCTGAACCACACGTCCGGGTCCGGCGATCCGACGCCGGCGACGATGCCCGCCATCGAGCCACCGACCACCGAGCCTGCACCCCTGGTCACCAACCCGGACGGCTCTCCGGTGCTGTACCCAAACGGCGACGGGACGTTCCACGACTCGCTGTATGGAACGACAGACTGCGCGCACCGTGGCTGCACGACCTACGCACCATGCCCTGGTGGCGTCCCGCCCGCTTCTCATGTCGTCTGTCAGGACTAGGAGGCTCGCTCCCGCTCCCCAGTAGCCTCCTTCACCAAACGAGCCCGCCTCGACGATCGAGGCGGGCTCGTTGCCGTCCGTCCGCTGGCAGGCGCCATCCAGCACCTACTGATCAGCGGATTCTCGACTCCTCGGGTGGTGGAAACCCGCCTCTCCGCGACGGCTTCCCAGGATCCGGGGGCGGTGGCGGCGGTGGAGGCGGTGGAGGCGGCGGCTCGGCCTGCTCGCCCGCCCGACCGTCATTGACCTGCTCGTTCGCCATTGTTACCTCCTGATGAGGGCGACCAGCCACAGAAGGATCTCTCCGCCGAGCAAGATGCTCGCCACGGTGAATAGCCAGTACAGGCAATCAAGCCGCTTCGCGTTCTTGTCCTCGTTCCCTTCGAGGTAGAGGGCCAGATGCCGGTGCGTCGCGGCCAGGTCTCGAGGATGCTCCCCTTCCGCGTACCCCTCGATGATGACCTTGGCGCTGTTGCCGAACACCCAGCGGCGGCGTGGCATAAGCAGCACCAGGGTGATCGCGACGGCGCCGAGGAACGCTCCGATCGCCGCCCAGCTCAACCATCCTTCGGGGGCCTTGTCTTGCAGCACGATGCCCCCGAGGAACGACGTGGAGAGCGACGCCACGGCAAGCAGCGTTCCCGCTCTCCCGCGGAGGTTGTCGAGCGCGCCGACCTGCTGCGCGACAGCCTGCTTCGCCTCATCGTATGCGAGCTGATAGATGGCATCTCGGGCTTCCGGCATGGCAGGCGGAGCCTAGCGCAGAGATGCGACACACAAGCGGCCGCGCCGTCCTGTCCGCCTGCGCCGGGGCTCCCATGCCGTACTCCACCACACGAGCCCGCCACGATCATCGTGGCGGGCTCGCTGCTGTCCGGCTGGCCGCTCCAGGTGGTCTGCTGCCGCTGCCGCTTGCGGTCGCGCTCCTCCAGCGCGGAGCGGCGCTGACCCGCGCTGCGGTGCTGAGCTGGAATCGTGTGCCTTGGCTCCAGGTTGCATGAGCATTGCGTGGGCAGTCCGTGAAGGGGCGGAGAGCCCAATGCGATCCGCCGTTGATCCGGGCTCGCGCCTTGCCAGTGTGGTTTGTAACCGGGCAGATCACAGGGGGAGTCATGCGGCGGACCGACCAGGAGCGCCTCGCCGAGCTGGAGGCCAAGAACACCTATCAGAACCGGACTTTACGGACGATCAGGGTAATAGCTGAGCGGGCGCCGCCCGAGGAGGCGTGGCGGGCGCTGCGAGCGATCCACTCGCTCATCGAGGAGGCGCTCGCCGAGTCCGCGGCCGTTACGGCTGGCCCTGATCCTTGCCCTCGCGGTCGCGGTCGACGAGCGCGATCCCTCCCGGCCGCCACGCCCCGACTCCCCCGGCTCGTCACGGCGGAGACTCGGGCTCGGTGCTGCGACGCGACGGGAGCTCGTTCGACCGCTGCCACTTCCAGCGGCTCGGGTCGCGCTTCAGCGACCGAAGGGTCTCCTCGTGCAGTGCACGCGCGTACTCCTTGGCGGTGCGCCGGTCGCGACCGCCGCCGGGCCCGTGGACCGGCGCCTTCTTGGCCTTGCCGGCCGAGGTCTGGGGCTTGGCGGCGCGACGTGTGGTCAACGGGTGACCCTCCCTCGGTCGCTGCTGCCACGGACTGCACCCTCCTGGCATCGTAGGCGCGGCTCGCCGGGTCGGCTTCCAGGGCGTCGAGAGCGCGCTCCAGCGCCCGACGCTTCTGCGCCCGCCGGCTCGTCACAGAACCGCTCCGAGGTCGAGCAGCGGCAACCTGGCCAGCCATCGCCGCCATCGCCGTGCAGCGTGCCGCAGACGCCGTCTCACGGTGCTGCCTTCCGTCGCCGGTTGTCCCGAGTCTCCGTCGTCCGCCGCCATGCCCAGCGGTCCGGGTCGCGGCGGAGCGACGCCGCGGTCTCCCGCTCGAGGTCACGCGCGTACTCGGCGGCGGCCGTCTCCCGGTGCTCCGGTGGCTGGCGCTTGGTCCGCGCCGCGCCCGCCGCGGCGGGCCGGGTGGCGCGCTCGCGGTCACGGTGCGCGGCCTTCCTGCACTTGGTAGAGCAGAAGCGGCGGCTGGCGGGGCCGCCCTCCAGGCTGGCGCCGCAGTCGGGCCCGGCACAGGTGATCTCGTTGGCCTTGCGGGTGGCGGCCTCGTTCATCGGTGTTCCTTTCCTAGCCGCAGAAACCGCAGTATCCGCACAATGGGTTTCTGCGGATTACGCGGTTTCTGCGGCTAGCGATGGGTGGACGAGATAGGTGGGTGAGGGCCGGCGTCCCGGCCCGGTGCGCGGCTCCTCCGGCAGCGGCCGGATGTAGCCGTGCTGCTCGAGCAGATCCAGCGCCGGGTCGAGATCGCCGACCTTTCGGAACCGAGAGCGGGACAGAGCAGTGAAGGCGCCGCGGCGCGTGAACGTCGCCGGCCTGGCCTTGCAGAGCCAGTCGAGCACCGCACGCGCGTCATCCAACGCCGGGTCCAGGCCCATCCAGTCGAACACCGCCAACGCATGGGCCGTGAAGTACTCGGCAAGCGCTATCGCGCAAATCGCGGTATTCGCAGAAATCGCCTGTCCCCAGCCCTGGCGCAGATCCCCGGCCAGGTGCAGCAGACCGGCAACGCGGACGGCGGCGCCGACCAGCTTGGAAGCCCAGTCCGCCACGTGGCCGAGGTCGCCGTCTTCACCGAGCCGGGGCTCGAGGTCGGCCTCGAAGTCCAGCAGCAGCTTCGCCGCATCCGCCTTCAGCAGGAGCACCGCGGGGTCGGTCCACTCGGCCAGGCTCGCCACCATCGTCTTCACGTTGGCGTCGTAGGTCTCCTGGAGCTCGTAGGGGACGGGCGAGGTGCCCACCTTGCGGCGACCCACGTTGTTGTCGGGTAGCGCGTAGAGGATCCGCGCGAGCAGTCCCCGCCCACGGAACCCCGGCATGCGGGCGATCTGGCGGAGCACATCCGGTTGCACCGCCAGCCCGAGGGTCAGGGCTGGCTGGTCGACGTGCTCGGACTCGCGGCCCTTGCGGTCGACGCGCAGCAGGTCGCCGGCGTGGCCCTTGAGGAACACGTCGAGCGATGGCACGCCATTCGAGTAGCGGCCCGCCAGGGTTGAGAAGATGCCGCCCTCGGCCGACAGCACCGCAAGGCGCCCGCCCTGCTCGGCGAGCAGGCTCGCGGCGGCCTCGGTGGTGATGTCGTCGGCGATCAGGCGCGGCAGGGTCGGCACGGTGATCGCCTCGGCCATCGCCGCCGCGGCGATGGCGTCCGCCATCAGTTCGTCGGCCTCCCTGCCCTTGGCCTTGCCGGCGACGGTCGTTGCCTGCTCGGCGGCCTTCGACCTGACTTTCCGCTGCGTCTCCGCCTCGATGATCTGCGGCCTGGTCTCGGCGATGAGCTGCTGCTCGGCACGCAGCAGCGGGCTCGTCAGCAGCGAGAACACCGGGGACTTGCGTGTCCCTGGTGGCATGGCGGGCACAACGAACAGGTTCACCGGCTCCCGCCATGACCCGCGGACCTCGACCACCGCGCGCCCACCGGCCGCGGTCGACAGCACCGCCAGCGAGATCATGCCGGGCAGGTCGGCCGGGGTCTGGGTGAACTCCGCAACGGCGGCCACCTCCTCAGCGAGCCAGCCCGGGAGTGCCTCGACGGGGAAGGTGGGCAGCGGAGGGCGGATGCTGAGCGGGGTCGGCTCGTCCCACTCCTGGTCGGTGGTGCCGATGGTGTCGTCGAACTTGACGCCGCTCATCGGGTCACCCCGTCGCGTTCTTCCTGGGCCAGCTCGAGCACGCGCACGCGGAAGACCAACTCGCCAACGAGCACGCGCAGGGCGTCGACCTCGCGGCGCAGGTCCGGCACGTCGGAGATCTCGCGCGCCCTGGCCTCGGCCTTGGTGACGATTGTGTCGACGTCGGCGAGCTTGCCGCGCGTCCAGGTGTCCACAAGGTCGGCGAGCTCGGGGAGCCTGGTCCTGGCGGCCTGGTTGCGCTCCGCCGCAGTCATGGTCACGGCGGTCACAAGGCACCCCCAAGCGGCGCGCCCCAGCAGGTGCAGACATCCGAGCAGGGCTGTCGCTGGCCAGCAGTGCCGCTACGGCGGCGGGCGCGCCCGGCCTCGAGGGAGACCACGGTCGCCGCGTCGGGTACGATGCAGAAGTCCCGTCTGGCGGCGGCGACCTCGGGGCGGCCCTTGCCGATGGCGGGGCCGCTTCGCTCGTCAGGCCGGCGCATGGCTGCTCACCGCCTTCGATCCCGCGCTCGCCAGGAGTCCCACTGCTCGCGTACCATCAGCGGCGCTGGTACGGGTCACGTCCTGAGAGCGGCGAGGCTGCTCACCACCAGACGGCGGACTGTCGTCACGCCCACCATGCTGGGCTACGGCCGCCGGAGTGCAGACGGACGGATCGACGACCAGTGCGGTACGGGCGGCTGATCGAGGGCCGCTACTCTCATTTCCGGGCCCGCCGAGCGTCGCTGCGACCATGCTGTCGATCAGCGCAAGGCCGGCTTCGTTCTCCCAGTGCCTGGCGATGCCCTGTTCGGCGGTTGATCGCTCGATGATCCCGGTGGCCACCTGGCGCAGCTCGACCGGGCTCACGCGACACCCCGGGCTTCATGCGGGCGAGTGCTACGGAGCGCTCGCAGCTCCTCGAGGGTCAGGTGCTCGACGAGCTTGCAGACCAGCGGTCCCCATTCGGCAGGGCTTGGCCGCTCGCCAATGCCTTTGAGCAGCAGCGCGGCCACGATTGGCCGTAGCGCCAGCGTCCCGTTCTCGAGGTAGTGGATCGCGCTCCGGTCGAAGCCGGTCCGGCGCGCGAGCGCGGTGATCTGCATTTCCTTGCCGCGGCGAATCCGGCGGAGCCGCCGACCCGCATCCACGTCGAATTGCGTGAGCGCAGGCATGACACACCTCCAAGGGTGCGGCGCAAAAGCATTGCGCGAGGAATGGAGGTGCGACGACTCCGGGGGTACTTCACTTCACCCCGGGCTACCGTCCCAGCAGCTCACGACCAGAAGAGGACTACCACTGCGTGCGAGCTCCCAGTACTCGCGGTCCCTCTCGATCCGGGATGGGGCTTGCGGTCCGGACCCCGCTGGCGGTTGGCCGCAGTGTAGAGGACATTCGGCTAAGGTCGCAATAGCTCAACGGCGTGGTAACTGCGGGTGCGGGATAGCCAATGTGGAATTAGTGATGCATTGGTACAGCACTACCCGGGAAATACGCGCGTACGGGTTGTGTTGAACGTCACATCCAGCCCGAGCCGAGAGAATCAACCTCGTCAACAGTTCGAGAGCCGCGCCTGATGGCGCCCCGGCGCCCGTCCTCCAGGGCGCCGGCCCGGTCAGGGCCGCCAGTGCGGGTCGATCCTGTCCGGGTCGAACCGGCGGCCGCGCCCCTTCGGATTGATGACGACGTGGTCCAGGACGGCGCCGAGCGCGCGCCGCCGCTCCTCGGTCGTCCAGCGTGCCCATGCCGCCCGGAGGTCCGCCTCGATCGTGGGGATGTCGAGCAGGGTGGCCAGGTCCGGCTTGGCGTCCAGCTTGGCCCTCGCCGCCTTGATCCTGGCGTCGATCGGGTCGCGCAGCGCCAGCCACTCGGCGATAGTGAAGCGACCCTCGCCCTTCAGGGTGGCGAGCTCCCGGAGCTCGCGCTCGTCCCGCTCGAGCTGGCCGGGCGTCGGGTCGTCGGCCGCCGCCGCCTCCAGCCGGCGCGCGCGCACCTCGGCGAACTTGGGTCCGGTGATGTAGAGAATCGTGACCTCGTCCGTCACTTCCTCGAAGGCGCCCTTGCTGATCCACGTCCGGCCGCATCCCTTGTGGTCCGGGTCGTGCGCGCCGCCCTTGCAGGCGTACATCGGGCGTCCGGAGCCGACCGAGGCGCCGACCATCACCGCGCCGCACCCGGGACGCCCGCAGCGCAGCATCCCCGAGTACACGTAGGTCCGTGGCGGTCCCTGCTTGCGGCGCTCCGGCCGCTCGAAGTAGGCGAGCAGGCGCTCGCGCTCGGTGGTGGTGAAGATGGCCGGCCACCTGGCGGGCCCGACGATCTCGCCGCGGTGCTGGCGCAGGCCGGCCGCCCGCGGCGAGCAGAGCGCCCGCCGCAAGCTCGTGGTGGTGAAGCGCCCGCCCATCACCGCGGTGACGCCGCGCGCCGTCCAATCCCCGATGACCTCGTGCATCGGCTCGCCCCGGTCGAGCAGGCGCTCGAACGCCTCGCGCAGCAGCGCGGCCTCGCCCTCGTCCAGGGTCATCCCGTCACGCGCGTACCCGAACGGCCGCTTGCCGACGCCCTTCGGCATGCCCGCCTCCGCCAGCTCGTCCCACTTCAGCAGCATCCGCTCGGATCGGTGCTCGCTCTCGCGCCGCGCCACTGCGCCGGCGATCCGGAACATCATCTTCCCCGAGCTGGTGGCCAGGTCGTACTCGCCGGTCACGGTGGCCAACTGCACGCCGAAGCGCTCCGCCAGCTCGATGATCCTGATGTTGTCCCGGTCAGGGTTGCGTGAGAGCCGGTCGACGTCCCACGCGGCAATGCCCTTGATGCGCCCGTCCCTGGCCCAGGTGAGCATGGTTTCGAAGTCGGGCCGCTCGCCCTTGAAGGCGGAGCGGTCGTTGTCGACGAAGACCCTAGCGACGTGGCCGCCCTTGCGCTCGACCAGGTCGCGGCAGGGTGGTTCCTGGCGCTCGACTCCCAGGGTGTCGACGGTGGTCTTGCCCTCGGCCGTCTTGCGCCGGACGTAGCTGATACGCGCGTAGACCGCCCAGGGATCTCCGCTGTTGTCTGCCATGCCCTCCCCTTCCATCTCGGATGAGATTATAGGGAGAGCTTGACAACCGTGAACACAAAGGCGGGAAGGAAGCAGAACACCAGCGGAAAGGCGAGCCGGACGGCGGCGCGGCCCGCCTCGGCCTCAGCACGCATGCGTGCCCGGCTGCGAAGCGCCTCGGCGCGAGCCGCCAGCGCCTCCGCCGGAGGCGCTCCCCACCGTTCCGCGGCTTCGAGCGCGGCCGCAGCGGCCCTGAGCTCGTCGAGACTCGTGCGCTCGCCCACCGCACGAAGCGCGGCGGCGGGCGTCCGACCCATGTCCAGTTCGGCCGCGGCCCGAGCGAGCTCCCGCGTAGCGCCGCGGGGCTACGCTCCGCGACCCGCACGAGCGACCGGTAGGGGTTGAGGCCGGCGAGCAGGCAGGCGCCGAGCAGGTCGATGACAGCCGGAGCGGCAAGAGCGCGCTCCGCCCGCAGCCTCGACGTCGCTCGCCGAGCCGCCGCTCGCCTGACGAGCAGGGCGCCACCGATCACGCCCAGCAAGAGCAGGCTTGGGCCCCGGCCTGCGAGCAGTGAGACGCCAACGGTCGCCAACGCCCCGGCGACCCCCAGAACGATGACCCAGCCACGCCGGCCCGCGGGGACCCGCTGTGCAGGGACCCCGGAAGCAACCGGTCCCCGGTCGGGCAACGATGCGCCGAACGACTCTGGACGCTGGGACATCGAGGGTGAGGAGGGCGAGGGCGGTGGGAGCAGCGGCGCGACTGGCCAGCCGGAGACCGCCCCTGGTCGGGTCGGACGCGGACCTGGGGGGCTGGCAGGGGAACCGGGGACGGGCGACCCTCGACGGGCGCCCGCCGCCCTGACGGGTTGCTCCGCGCCGCCTGCGGCCAGGCGGGGTGATCGGCTTGCGGGGCGCGCCCGGTGACGGCGGGTCCGCTTCGCCGCCGTCACGATCATCACCAGGAGAGCGGCGCCAAGGGTGCCGAGCACGGCGGCGATCACGGGGCACCCCGAACGATTCGCCGAGCCCACAGGATCCCGATCGCCTCCATCGCCGTGGCAGCGGCAAGGGTTGACCAGCCCGCACGACCACGGATCAGGAAGGCGGCATCGGATGGGGCGGTGAGGATCAGGACGGTCAGGAACACCGGTGCCATCGCAGCGACGACCCGCGCGGAGAGGCGCGCCTGCGCTGTGGCCGCCATTCGTGCCTGCTCGCCGCGAAGCCGGTCGGCGGCCGCCTCGGCCACCCCGGCGAGCACCCGGCCTGGCGGCGCCCCGGTGAGCTCGGAGAGGTCCAGCGCCTCTCCGGCGACCATCAGCTCGGTGAGCTGGTGGGTCCTGCCGGCCTCGGCGAGCGCCTTGCCGACCCCGGATCCCAGCTCACAGGCACTGACCGCCTCCCCGAGGATGGCTGTCAGCGATGGCGGAGCGCTCTCCGCCGCCGCTTGCAGCGCGCGTCGCGGCGCGACCCCGGCGGAGATGGTCGCTCGAAGGACGTCCAGGACCTCTGGGACGTCGGCCTCCATGCCACGACGACGACGTGCCGCTGAGATCGCGCTGGCAACCGACGCTCTCGCCGCGCGGAGCCTGTCCCGGCGAGGCGCGGAACGGCGAGCCTCTCCGGCGGGCCGGTCCGGACGCCTCATGGCCAGGACCAGCAAGCCGGCGCCAAACAGCACGAGGACCAATGAGCCGATGGTCGACATCATGGCCACCCCGCCGACAGGACTCGGGTTCGGTCCTCCCAGCCTGTTGCGGAGGGATCGTGGATCGACGGCCCGCGCAGGTTGCGCACCTTCGCGTCGAGCACGTCGCGATCCTGAGAGCCCGGCGAATCGTCCGGAGACCCGTCGAAGGCGCCGCGCGCCGGGAGGCCGAGTGGACCGCCGGGCGAGGGGTCGAACTCGTCGGGCGCCGCAGAGTCCCGCCGATCGTCCAGCGATGGGTCGAAGGCGACGCGGACGGACGGGTCGAGCCGGTCTGCCCAGCTCGGGACGTGGCCGGTGGCGGACAGACCCAGCTTGCCGAACCCGGTTCGGACCAACCGCGCACGAGTCCGACCGTGCCGGTCGGAGATCAGCTCCGCGACCGCGGTCACCCGGCGACCGGTCGGACCACGCTCCAGATGCACGGCCGCGCCCAGCCCGCCGGCGATCAGGCGGCGAACGACGTCGAGGACCGCTCCAGGCGCGGCGAGCGCCATCGCCTCCAGACGAGCCGGGATCTCGTCCGGACCACCGGCGTGCAGGGTGGTGAGGAGTCCCTGGTGGCCCGTGTTCGCCGCCTGCAGAAGGTCGAACGCCTCCGCTCCGCGGACCTCGCCCACCACGATCCGGTCCGGCCGCATCCGCAGCGCATTGCGGACCAACTCTCGGAGCGGTACCTCTCCGCGCCCCTCGACGTTGGGCGGCCGCGCTTCCAGGCGCACGACGTGCGGGCCGGGCAACTGGAGCTCGGCAGCGTCCTCCACCACGACGACGCGGTCGCCGCTCGGAATGGCGGCGCCGAGCACGTTGAGCGACCATGGCCTCCAGCAGGCGACCGGTGGTCGCATCCAGCGTGCCGCCCTCGATGAGGTCAGGCAGCGCCAGCCGTCTCCGGGAGAAAGTCCTGATCGTGACCAATGGGCCGTCAGGGGCGACCGGCGGCAGCACCGCATGGAAGCGCTGGCCGCCGGGCAGTCGCGCGTCGACCCATGGCCGTGCCTCGTCGATGCGCAGGCCGAGCGGCGCCACCACGCGCTGTACCAGCGTGGCCAGGGCAGCGGTGGAGGGCAGCCGCACCGCGGTCAGCTCGAGGCGGCCCTGCCGATCCACCCAGACCTCCCCCGGTCCGTTCACCAGCACGTCGGTCACCGTGGGATCGGCGAGCAGTGGTGCCAGCGGGCCGAGGCCGGTCAGCTCGTCGGTGACGGCCCGCACGGTCGCGGCGAAGGTGGCCGCCGGCAGCACGACGCCCTCGTCGCGCAGTGCCGCCGCGACCGCCGTCTGCAGGTCGCCCGTCGCCGTGTCTGGGTGGCCGTTGGACCAGAGCCGCCGCTGGACGCGGTCGACCAGGGAGGATCCCACTTCGGCGGGGGTGGCGCTCATCTCTTCACCGCCGGCGGGAACGGCACGACACGATTGGCCAATGCCACCCGCCGACTAGCGGACGTTCTCTGACCGCGGAATGGCCCGGCGGCGTTCAGGGCGCCCCGGGCCGTGGACCAAGGAGGCTAGCTCCATGGCCATCGGTAGCGTCCCCAAGATGGGTACGCGCGTCAATCTCCAGCTCTTCGCGGGCGACCTGCTCGCCCACCAGGGTCTCGTCTCGGTCGAGTCCTACGAGAGCAGCGGCTACGTGTCGGCGATGCTGTCGGACGGCGCCGGCGTGAAGGTCGCGGTAACCGGCGACCGCTCCAGCGTCCGCATGGTGTTGTCGGCCGCGCTCGAGCAGCTCGGCCCGGACGACGAGACCACCCAGTGAAGCGCTACGGGTGCACCGACTGCGGCCAGACCTGGTCGAAGAAGGGCGACGTCCCGCCCGCGTGCCAGTCCTACACCGTCACGATCAGGCGCGACGAGCACGCGATGGGTGGCTACGTCGCCACCTGCGACCCCGGCGAGCTCGGCTGGGGCGCCTCATGATCACCTACAACCACCGCTGTGCACTCTGCGGCCAGCTCCAGATCACCGAGGACCGCGAGCTGCTGCTCGAGCAGGAGCGCTTCGAGTGGGACGAGTCCCTGGTCGATGACTTCATCACCGGTAGCCGTCACCTGTGCGTCGACACTGACCCGCACGGCGCCCGCGAGTCCGCCCGGATGATCGAGGCCGGCCTCATGGTCCCGGAGCTCCGGTGGCTGATCGAGGCCGAGCTGGAGCGCCGCCAGGCCGCCGGCCGCCCCGCATGGGCCGTGTTCACTGGCGCCAGCATCGTGGTTCTGGGCCGCGCCGGCCAATCGGCCGCCATGGTCTGCCGCCGGCCCGCCAGCGGCTCTGTGCGGGCCGCAGAGGGCCGGGTGCACGACTGCCTACCCGCCGACTGGCCGAGCCGCTCGCCTCCCCGGTGCGCGCGTCCCGTCGCCTCGTGCACCACCACGCGGTGGCCACCGAGCCACCCGTGGTCACCGACGACACCGCCCGTTGACCATGCGCGCACGCGCGTACCCACCAGAAGGAGCCGCACATGATCACCCGCGACCACGCCGCCTACCACGAGGCCGGCCATGCTGTCGCCGCTGCCCTGCTCGGCATGCGGATCGGGCGCGTCACCATCCGCCCGGAGGGAGAGACCGGCGGTCGCGTGGAGATCGAGCCCGTCGACTTCCAGGCCGCGCCGGTCGGCGACCGCGTCATGGTGTACCTGGGCGGCATGTGGGGTGCGTCCATGAACCCCACCCAGGGTGATCCCGAGTCCAGCATCCAAGGCTGCGGCGACGACTACCGGAGGGCCAGGGCGCTGGTGGCCGACCTCGACGACCCGGGGTGGGACGCCTACCTCCGGGCGCAGGGCCACGAGTTCAGCGACCTCGTTGCTGGGGCCAGCGCGGAGCGTGCGGTCCACGCGCTGGCCGGCATGCTCCTGGAGCGCGAGGAGCTCGTCGTCACCACCGACATCGAGGCCGCGAAGATCCTGATCCGCCTGCACCCGTAGCCTCGCGGCCTCACCACCAGGGCCCTCGGTGCACGGCCGGCCGAGGGCCTTGTCACGTCTCCACATTGGCCAGGTACGCGCGTACTCGCTGCCCTGCTCGCCCTGTGGGACAGGTAAGGCTGCTCGAGGCCCATGGAGGCTTAGGTTCCAAGTCGTAACGGAGATGGCGGAGCCTCCATGATGGCGTCGTCCTCATGGCCTCCAGCACCATGGTGCAGTGCTCGCCAGCAGGGACGATGGCCAGGTCGAGCGCAGCGAGCGGCACCGGAGACGACGACGCCCCGAAGCGGTGACCAAACGATTGGCACCAGCTACGGCTAAGTGGCCCGCATCGTGGGACAGATGGCCCGCTAGCTGGGACGATGAGGCCCGAAGTGGCCTGGTTTCAGGGTCAAGGCCGAGCAGTCCCGCTACTCGCCTCCCGTTTCCGCAGGTCAGAGCATGCGGTTAACATAACGACCATTATCGTCCATTCGCATCTGCCCTGGTCAGGGACTCGGAGGTCGAGGTCGCGCCGGCCCATGGGGTGGGGGGTCATGGATGGCCTTGCGCGGCCAGCAACGACCGGCGGTGTCAACTCTGGGAGTCGTATAAGTGGAGGTTGGCCGTTTCTCTGACCGGCATAGTTTCAGTCAAGCCCTGTAGCTACGACCGTGGGCACACGGCTACTAGCAAGCGAGACATCTTCTAGCAGGCTCTCCGGGCGGTGGCCGCTGGCAGTCGCTAGTGGAGTCCTCGGCTGGAGAGGAACGTGGCCCACTCGGCAACGCCGTCTTCGGCGACCTGGAGGGCGTCGTACCTGCGGCCGCCGGATTCCACGTGGAAGCGGTGCGCCACGGTGCCTGGCCCGAGGAGAACGTTGGCCTCGCTGCCGGGAATCGTCGTTGAGAGGTCACCGGTCCACGTGCTCGTCAGTTTCAGATGCTTTGAGCCGTTGGCAAGGTCGCCGCAGAGCCGAAGGGACAAGTTCTTGTTGATCAGCGCGTTGCAGTCCGCCTCTTTTACTGTGATCGCCGGATCGTTTCCGAGCCAGTCCCTGAGGTGGTGGATCGCCTCGAAGAAGCACAGCACGCTGTCGAGAGCACCCTCGGTGCCGGGGCTCGGGGTGTCGGCGTACACGTCGCGTACGCCGTCAAGGCGGCGCTGCACGCGCGCCCACTGTCCTTGCCATCCCTGACCGAGCATGCCCCGAGGCTACCAGGGCAGCCGCCGGCCAATGGCCAGGCGAGCAGGCCGGCCGGGGCAACGGCTTGGCTCACACCTTGGGCGGGTCCTGAGTCGGCGGGTCGGGTTCCTCGGAGCCTCGTTCCTCCAGAAGGTCGAGGAAGCGGCGCCCGTACTCGGTGATGATCCATCGCTCGCTCTTGCCGGAGCTGTAGCCCCAGGTGCCGACCGCGGTATCGAAGATCAGTGCCTGTGCGGTGAGCACGCTGAGGATGGGCCGCATCACTGGGCGTAGCCCGGGCTGCCGAGACGCCAGTGCCTCGAACGTCCAGCCGTGAGCCTGGCGTTGGCCGTCGGGCGTGGTTCGCCGTCCATACCCGGAGTAGCGCTGGTTGATCTGCTGAAGCACTCGGAGATGCGGCGCTTCGAGTGCGGCCAGCGTGTCGACCATGAACCGCTCCATGTCGATGATCGCGTCATCGGAGGCCAGCGTCCCCCGTGCGAGCGCCTGGCCGAGGGCGCGGACCTTGGCTTCGAGGGTGGTCTCGGCCGCGGCCGCAACGACTCTCACCGCAAGATCGAGAAGCCGCTCGTTGCTGCGGATGCGCTCGAGCAGCTCCTCCGATGTCATCTGGGCCTCGTCCGCGGCGATCTCCACGGCCGCCGTGGCGCGCCGGAACATGCGGGCCATCGCCTCGTTGACCACGTGCTGCACGACCACGCCGGCGCCAGCACCCACCAGCGCCCCAACCGGCCCACCGAGCGCCAGGCCAAGGAGCGTTCCGCCGATCGCTCCAGACCCTGCGGGCACCAACTCAGCAAGGCGGCGCTGGATCTCGAAAGGCTCTGCGGCGGGCTCCATGGCCCGGGAGCCTACCGCACAACGACCTGCCGGCTTGAACCGCCGACCGCCAGGGATTATGTTCTAGTACACAATCTGTCTGACAGGAACGACCAGCGGAAACGGGGGCCAAGAGGTGGCGAGCCCGAGGGTGGACCTGCGCCTTGACCAGCGCGTCCATGGCCGCGTCCTCCAGGCTGCGCAGGCCGAGGGTCTGAGCGTGAGCGGGTGGGTGCGCCGTGCCATCCTGGACCGGCTTGGCGACGCCACCCGGGAGGCGTCCGAGCGTGCCGCGCTGCTGGCCGAGGCCCGGCGGTTCCTTGCCGACCCTGGCGAGGGCCGGGACGCGGCTGGTCTGGTCTCCCGCTACGTGCGGGCGCTGGAGACGGTCTCCGGGCGCATGTCAGCCGCCGAGGCGCACGGCCGCCAGCGGGCGCTGCTGGAGATCGCCCGTGGCGCACTGGAGCCGCTGGACGGCGAGGAGCTGACCTACGGTGAGTTCCGCCCGGGCCCGCCGCCCGCGTTGGAGCTGGCCGGCACGCCACGACGCCGCGGCTTCCTGCGTGAGCAGCTAGCCCGGGAGCGGGCGCGTGCGCTGCTTGCGGCACCGCCCGTCATCCCGCCGGCACCCTCGGCGGCCGGTCTGCTCGGCGAGCAGCGCACGCGCGAACTGTGGAGCGAGGCGATCTCCTGGCCGGGCTGGCGCCGGATCTTCTGCTCGGTGCATGGCGTCGTGCCGTGCGCCCCGAGCTCGGACGGCGCCCGCTGCTACTTGGGATGCTCGATCCCGGCCCGCCCGGAGGCCGCGTGATGCTCACCGACAGGCAGCGCCGCAGCATCGAGGCGATGCGCCGCGACGGTCGGGCGGCCGGCAACCTGGACGACTACGAGGAGGTCGCCTCGATGCTGCCAACCCGGCGCAACGACCCGGTGGGCGAGTGGCCGGCCGAGAAGCTGGGCGAGTTGCTGGCCGCCCGTCCGGACCTGGAGGGCGAGATCCGCCGGCGCCGTCCCTCGGAGGTGGTGCAACTTTGAGCGAAGAGGTCTTCGACGAGCGCGACCCCCTGGAGGTCGAGGCGGAGAGCTTCCTCGGCGACAACCCGGACCACCGTGCGGGCGCGTTGATCAGGCAGTTGCGCGCGGGCGCGAAGCGGGCCTACAAGCGTGGGCGCGAGGAGGCGATCGCCGAGCAGAACGAGGCCAGGCGGCTGGAGTCGGCGTGGCGCAAGGCCGAGATCCCGCTGCGCCTGCGGCCGCTCTTCGATGACGTGGATCCCGGTGACGCCAAGGCCATCGAGGCCAAGGTCGCCGAGCTCCGCGCCGACGGCGTCGTGTGGGGTGACGCCGTCCCGCCGCCCCCACCGCCCCGGGTGGACGAGCGTCTGGTGGCGCAGCAGGCAATGATGCTGGCCGCGGCCGGTGGCGAGACCCCAGGGTTGGCCGGCGACCTGGCGAACCGCATGCGGGACATGGCAGCCAACCCGGGCAAGTACACGCAGCAGCAGATCGACGCGATCGGTCAGGAGTACAACGCTGCCGTGAACGCGGCGGCCCGGCCCGGATATGGGGTGAACAGCACGTGACGAGCACCCGGCTGGAGATGCTGCGCGCCGAGAGGGACCTGATCGAGGGCCGGGACGATTGGGCGAACCCGGCGCTCGGCTACCTGAACGACACCATCACGGCGCTGGAGGCTGAGGAGCGCGCCAAGCCGCCTGCGGCGACGCCCACCACCGAGCCGGAGGCTGACCCGGTCGCGGCGCTCGCCTCGGAGATGCAGGCGATGCTCGCCAACCCCGGCCGCTACAGCGACGCGCAGCACGACCAGGCGGTCACCCGCTTCAATCAGGCGGTGATCGCCGCCGGCCAGACACAGGCCGAGCGGGTCGACATCCAGGCGCTCACCCGCGACATGGCGGCCGCAGGCGCCGATCCCGGCGCGCTGTCCAAGCTGGACGACGACCAGCGAGCCGACCTGCTGCGCCGTTACAACCGTGCGGCCGTCCAGCGGCCGGAGCGGCGCACGAGCGAGGTGCTCCGCGGGGACCTGGCCGGAGGCGACCTGCCGGCCCGGATGCGCGCCGCCACCGAGCTCCAGGCGCGTGGCGAGCTGGACGACTCCGAAGCCTCCGCCGTGGTCGACGCCTACAACAGCGAGGTGAGCGCGGCAGGCGAGCGTGGGTTGGACGTGGCGGCCCTACCGGCCGAGCTCCAGGAGCCCGCCAAGGCGATCCTGGCCGCGCAGGCGGCCCTGGAGATCCCGCCCGACCCGGCTGACGCGGCGCTCCACCAGCTCAACCAGGCCATACGGTCGATGAAGCCGGCGAGCCTCGAAGAGCAACTTGAAGGACTCGGCGTCCAGGCCGAGCCGGAGCCCGAATCTGTCGGCACCACCAGTCAGGAGGCGTAGAGATGGCCAGTACCAGGAATCCAGGCAGCAGCGACGGCAGCGCGCCCGCGATCGGCGAGCTGATCAGCGATGCCGGCGCCCGGCCGCCGCGCAGGCCGCACCGTGGCGAGCGGGTCGCCCAGGTGGTCACCGACCCGACCCGCAGCCCGGAGATGAACGCGCACAACGCTGCCGCTCGTGCGGCGGTGGCGGCCCACAATTCCGGCGAGTCGGGCGGCGACGGCCCGGTGGTGGATCCTGCCAACCTGCTCGGCGGCGGCACGTCCAGGCCGATCTCGACCTGCGCGGACCCGAGCTCGCAAGGAGCGCAGGGCTGATGCCGGCGCTGCTGAACCGCGACACGCTCGACTCCACCAACGCGCCGCTCAACTCGGGCCAGAGCTACGTTGGCCAGTGGCTCCCGACCAACGGCTTCGCCCAGGTCGCCTGCGAGTGGGCCTCGGCCGGTGGCGCGACCCTGACGGTGACGGTGGAGGAGTCCCTGGACGGTGGCGTCACCGTTCACCGCTCGACCTCGGCCGGTGCGGCGGGCGCCAATGGCCCGGCCGTCCCCGTGAACGTGCCGGTGGCCGCGCCGCACTGCCGCATGAAGGTGGTCGTGTCGGTGGCCAACGCGACCACGTTGGCAGCCAGCATGAAGGCGACGGGGTAGCCGTGGCCACGCGCAAGCGCACCACCACCACGGCCGCCGAGCCGGAGGTGCTCGTCGAGTGGGTCCGGGCCATGGACGACGCCACCGGTGGCGGCAACATCGGCGACCGCCACTACCGCGGCCAGGCTGGCGAGCGGGCCGAGATGCCCGAGGGCGCCGCCCAGGTGCTGGAGGGCGCCGGGTTCGTCAGGCGGGTGGTCATGAGTCAACTCATGACCAGCCGTAGAGGCGCTAGGCAGCGCAGCGGTGCGACCGCTCCGGGCACGGGGCCGGCGACGCCCCAGGACGCGCCGGCCGCCGGGTTCACCAACCCCGCGGCCTCCTCCGAGCAGGCGGCGAGTCCGGCACCCTGACGGTTCGGCATGCGACAGGCCCGCCCACTTCCTCGGGGCGGGCTCGCCGGCGTTTCGGGACTTCGCGGTACACTCTGGCAACCCGAGCCGCTTCGAGCTCGCGGAAGGAGCCTCTTGCCTGAACTGGACTATGCGCTGCTGTGCGACTACGTGCGCACGGAGCAGACCGGCGTTGCGCACGTCATCGCGGCCGGCATCGACACGGTCACGCTCCCGCAGGTCCCAGGTGCAGCCAACCTCGGGCTGCTCGTCCGGCTGACCTTCACGCGAGGCGAGTGCGACAAGCCGCATCGCCTCGAGGCGATCCTCGCCGAGACGGACGGCGAGCCGGTCGCCAAGATCAACGGGGTCATCGCGCCCACGTGGCAGCCGGGGCTGCCGCCCGGGTGGAAGACGGGTGCCCTGCTCGGCTTGAACTTCGGGGTGATCGTCCCGAAGTACGGCGAGTACTCCATGGACATCCTGGTCAACGACAGCTCGGTGAAGGACATCAACCTGCGTGTGGTGCCCCCACCCTCCGAGGGAGAGTAGGCGCCGGGTGGCGCAGATGGAGTACTCGCACCACGCCCGACAGCAGATGCCACGGCGAGGGATCACCGAGGAGGATGTCGAGTGGGCGCTCAAGCGTCCCTACGGGAACCGCCCCGGCGAGCCCGGCACCGTCTGGATTCAGGGTTATGCCTCAGGGGGGCGGATCCTCGAGGTGTGTGTGAAACTGCCTGAGAGGCGGTTCATCACCACCGTTGCTTGGCTCGACTAGGAGGGCACTCCATGAAGGTGCAGTATGACCAGGCGGCGGACGCGCTCTACGTCACCCTCGGGGATGGCGAGATTGTCGCCAGGACCGTCCGGATCGACGCTGGCACGCTCGTCGATGTCGACCACCTGGGCCGACCGATGGGCATCGAGATCATCCATCCGGCCAGGCCATGGCCGCTCCAGGACATCTTCGAGCGCTTCCAGGTGCAGGACGATTGTCGGCGGCTGCTCGAGGAGCTTCAGGGCGCTCCGGAGGGAGCACACCGCCGCCCATTCGTCGAGCCCGTGCAGCTCGTGGGCGCGTAGCGCCGGATTTCACCGAATCGAGCCCGCCTTGATCGTCGAAGGCGGGCCCGCCGCTGTGCGGCTGCGCTACGGCTGGCCCTGCTCCGCCCTGCGGCGACGCTCCTCGTTCAGGCGCGCTTGCGCCTGCTCCTCCGCCTTGGACGGGGCTCCGCCGCCTTCGATGAGCTTCTTGGCGACAACCACGGCGCCGGCGACCGGGGCGGCCACCAGCCCGGCCGCAACCGCGGTCTGGCCGGCTGCCGCGATCTTCTCCCCAGCACTTGCACCTGACCATCCCATTGCGGGCCTCCTCGTCGCTCGCTGCGCTCCGCTCGCTGCTCTACCACATTGCCGTGGCCGGGTGGAGCTCGTGCGGCCACGGCCGGCCGGGAACATGGCCACGCCATCGCTCCGGGTGGCGCAGCAAGTGAGCCCAGACGTGCACCAGATACAGCCGCCCCTTGCGGGCCAGCCGGTCGTACTGCGCGCTGAAGCGCCGGTCTTCCGACAGCATCCCGTCCAGCCACGCCCACAGCTCGGGCTGCTCGCGCTCCGGCACTCGCCGAAGCCGTCGACCAGACGCCGGCACGCCGCCACGGTGGCCGGCCACTGCTTCGCCGAGCCGGTCGCGGTGAAGTGCTCCAGCGCCTCGGCCGGCGAGTACCTGGCGGCCACCACCACGCCGAGCACCCGGTAGAAGTCGGACCGGTCCAAGTACAAGCCGGTCGACGGATCCCACAGCACGCTGGAGTTGAGCTCGATCCAGGCATGGTGCCAGGGCAGCGGCTGGTCTTCGGGCTCGTGCACGAAGCCGTGCGCCACCTTCAGCTCCGGCAAGTGAGCGTGGTCGGCCGCGAACCGCAACGCCATCTCGTAGCAGCTCGCCGGCATGCCGGCGCCGAGCACGGCCATCCAGGCTGCAAGCACCCCGGCGGGCGGGTCGACCCGCGGGACGTGGCGGTACGCACGGGCACCGATCCCGGTCATCGTCTCCGCTGCCGGGTGCGCCAGGAGCCGCTGGAACACCTCCGCGTAGGCGCGCAGGTCGCCACTGCGGAGCCCGGCCTCGAGCTCGGCGGCCACGCGCCGCTCCAGGGTGGCGAAGCTCTCCACGTTGCGGCCATCCGCGAGCGCCACGACCTCGGCCGGGCGCCACCGCTCCAGCTCCCGGCCCGGCATCGGCGTCGTGGCCACGGCGCCGGGCTCCAGCGCCCGGCGCCGCTGCGCTCTCCGCGAGGTCACGGCGTACCTGCCGGCTGTGTACGATCCGAGCCATGAAGCCGGAGAACACTGCGAACCTCGTCGCGGGCATCAGCCTTGTGTTCTCCGGCCTCACTGGAGGGCTTGCCTTCTGGGCCTTCCTGTCGTCCCGCAAGACGGCCAAGGAACAGACCGCCCTGCAAGCAAAGCTCACCACGATCGAGGAGGCGCGCCGCGCCGAGCAGGTGGAGGCGCGCCAGCACGCCCGGGTGACGGTGAGCATCTCCCGAGTGCGAAACCTGCATTGGCGCCTGGAGCTGACGAATGAGAGTCCCGCGGTCGCGCGGTCGGTGACGCTCGAGATCTCCTCCGCCACCGAGGCCAAGCCGCCTCAGCTTCTCGGGGGGGAAGGGCTCCCCGCCGACATCCACCCAGGGCAATCCCTGCCCTTCGACCTGCTTGCGAGCGTAGCGGAGGCAACCCTGCTGAACGCTCTGGTCCGCTGGACCGACGACGCCGGATCGCAGGAGGCGACGTATCCCCTGCGGACGATGTAGGCGCCTGGACGTCACGACGCCTCCCCTGTTGCCCGCAGCGCCGACGCGGGCACGCCCTGGCCGATCAGCCGCTGGAGAGCGGCCAGCGCGAGCTGCTCCCCGGTCTGCGGGGAGGCCCCGGTAGATCCGGGGGCCTCGATCGTTGGGCACAGCCCGGCGAGGAGCCTACTCCCGGGAAGTGACCAGAACGTTACTGCAACGTTGTTCGCGGTCTGCGAGCGATGTAGTAGCTTCGCGGACCTCACCTCACCTCACCTCACCCTCATCCGAAAGGAGCATGGTCCATGCGCAAGCTCCCCCTGGCATTGGCCGTCACCGTCGCCATCCTCGCCCTGGGCGCCACGCCTGCCATCGCGCAGCAAAACGACCAGAACTGCTCGGACTTCGCCTCGCAGGCCGCGGCCCAGCGGCACCTTCGCGCCGACCCCTCTGACCCTGACGGGCTTGACGCGAAGCCTGGCCCCGCTGATGGCAACGACCAAGCAGGCGGTGACGGTATCGCCTGCGAGAGCAACCCTGGTCCGTTCGACCGCGAGCCGGTCTTTGCCGGCGGCCAGGCTCCGCAGACCACCCAACCTGGCACCACCCAGACCACCCAACCTGGCACCACCCAGCAGGGGCTGCCCTTCACTGGCCCAAACAGCATGCTGGCGCCGCTCGGCATCGGCTTCGTGCTGGTCGGCGGCGTGGCGGTCCTCGCCAGTCGCCGTCGGCGGCGAGCGCTCCGCTAGCTCCACGAGAGCGGGAACGTGAAGAGGCCCCGGGCGTGAACCCGGGGCCTCGATCGTTGTGCTGTGGAAGGTGCCGCTACGCCGGCGGGAGGCGGTGCAGGTCGCGGCGGCCGACGCGGTGGTCATGAGTCGCTCCACCACACGCAGCCAGCAATCGGCCCCCCGCAGTTGCATACGTAGGCGTGACGGCCCTCGGAGTCAAGGCTCGCCCAATGGCGCCCACTCTCGATTCGCACAGCCTCGGCCTGTCTGGCGCGCTCCTTCGGACGCTGCCGGTAGGCGCGTTGCCGGCATGCGTTCGAGCAATAGGCGCCGTCACGCCGAGACGTGGTGAACGAGTGGCGCACGTGGAGCACGCTTTCATCCGCGAGGACGTGCGCTGCTGGCGGCGCCGATCGGTGCGCCCGGATCGTGCAAGCCGGGGTGCAGTAACGGCGTCCATGGGAGACGTGACAGCGGCGGCGGCACCATGCACACGCAATCACGTGGGGGTAGGCGCCGGTCTGCGGCACTCCGTTCCACAGCTCCGGCCCGCATCCGGCGCAGCGGTAGACCGTCCAGGTCCGCCACGACCTGTCGGGCTCGCTGGTGGAGATGTACAGCTCGCCCCTCGTCGGCCGGGCGCACTCCTCGCACGTTACGGCTACCGAGTCACCGACAACGCGCGCGAGCCGGTAGCCGTAACGCCCGTTCATGTCGCGGCTCACGGTTCCGCCCTCCGGCCCTTCAGGTGGCGGCGGTCCGGAGTCTCGTTCGAGCGCCGCCATTTCCAGCGCTCGGGATCACGGCGCAGCGAGCTTGCAGCCTCTGCGGCGAGGTCACGCGCGTACTCATCGGCCTCGGCCTGGCGCTGCGCGGCCTGGGCGGCGCCCCTGGAGCGCGCCGGAGCGGGCCGGGTGGCGCGCTGACGGTCGCGGTGCGCGGCCTTCCGGCACCGCTCAGAGCAGAACCGGGCCTGCTGGCCCTTCAGGGCCTGCTGGCAACCTGGCCCGGCGCAGGCGCGCGTGTCCTGGCCGGCCTTCACCTCCATGGTGGTCACGGTGCTGGCCTCCTGGGTGTGTGAGTGCCGCTCGCACGGATCGCAGCGGCCCAGTCGTAGCGGATCGGCGGCCGGCGCCGGCGAACCGGCCGGTTGGGGCGGACGCCGCGGACCTCCGGCTGGAGACCAGCCCGACGCAGCACGGCCAGCGCTTCGGCGAGGTCGGGGTCGAGGGCGTAGCCGAACGTCGGCGCCCGCCGCGATGGTGGCCGGCTCACCGCTCAGCCCTCCTCGGCCACCGGCCGGAGCCGGGACAGCGGCGGCGCCGCTTGCCGACCCGCGCCCGGATCACCGGGCCGGTCATGTCGCGGCGCTTGGTGGTGCCGGCCAGGGTGAGCCCGATCATCCGAGAGCAGTAGTCGCAGACGGCGATTTGGGTCATGTGTGACCTCCGATGGGCCAGGGAGCACACCCCACCCCCCTTTCTATAGGGGGGTGTGGGCGTGATCGCTCTGGCGCGTGAACGCCGTGTTCGCTTCCGTGATCGCTCTGAGCTGCGCTTTTGCGTAGCCGCGTGAACGTGGCCATCGGCTCGTGATCGCTCCTCGCCGATCACGGCGCGTGATCGCTTCCGTGATCGCTTTCGAGCCGCGTGATCGGGTAGTAGCGGGACGGCTCCCCGCCGCCCTTGCCGCCCTGCGAGCCCGGCTTGTAGTGGACGAGCCCGTCACGGACGAGGCGTTCCAGCTTGCGGCGTGCCCGCTCCCGATCGTTGGCGCTCGGCTGCTCGCCGCCGCAGAGGCACAGGGCCACGTCGGCCGCGGTGATCCCGGGCTGATCGCGCACCAGCTTGAGCACGTCGACCTGCTCGAGGATCGAGCTCGTTCCCTGTTCGTGGTCGTGCAGCACCTTGAACGGGCCGAGGGTCTCGGCCGGCTGCTTCAGATGCTCGAGGTCCACCACCAGGTCCCCGGCCTCGCCCCAGAGCAGGATGACGCTGCCACAGCCGGCAGTGATCCACGTCGACCCGTACACATCCTCGAGCTTGTTCGGCTTGCCGCCACCAGCCCCGGTTTTGCGCTGGTGGTGCAGACCGAGCACCTCCACGCCGTCGGCGATGGCTCGCTGGAGCGCTGAGTTGAGCCCGGCGCCGGTGTCGTCCTTGGACAGCTCGAGCGCGACATCCTTCAGCGAGTCGATCACGACCGTATCCGCGTCGGCCTCGGCGCACATCCGGGTGAGCATGTCCGGGTGCTTGGCGAGGTCCGCTGGCGGCGGTCCCTTCCAGATGATCAGCCGCTCATCGAGAAGGGCGCGGTTCGCGTCGGAGACCATCCGGGCGAGGGATCGCTGGACCTGCGCTGGCCGATCGCAGGCCAGGTAGAGCACTCGGCGCCCGGTGGTGGCGACGGGCAAACCGAGCACCGGATCGCCGATGCCAAGCCGCGCCCTCACGAGCTGGCCGGCCAAGGTGGTCTTGCCGACGCCCGTGGGCCCGACGATCAGGAACGGCTCACCCTCGGCCCATGCGACCTGCTCGCCGATGCCCCAGACGCTCGGCGCGACCTTGGGTGCGTCAAGGATGAACGACCCGCCAGGGATCAGCCGGCTTTGCCAGTCGTCGCCCTTGGCACGGCCGCCAACGCCGAACCGCTCGAGGAGCTGCGTGGCTTCGGCGATCACGCTGCTGGCGTCTCGGGACTTGTAGCCGAGCTGCACGATCCTGGTGCCCGCGTCGATCAGCCGCCGGACCTTGGACGCTTCGGCGACGATCTCGGCGTAGCGCTCGGCCTCGGCGGTGGTGCCGGCCGCCTCGAATAGGGTGTGAATGAAGGGCGCGCCGCCGATGCCCTCGAGCTGGCCGGTTGCCCGGAGTCGGCCGAGCAGGGTGACGGGCGTGATGAGGTCTCTAGCGTCGGCCAGGGCGATGATCGCCCGCCAGACGGTGCGATGCGCTGGCCGCCAGAAGTCCGCCTCCTCGACCCTGGCGGCGATCTCCACGGGCAGGTGTTTGGCGAGCAGGATCGCGCCGAGTAGCGCCTCCTCGGCCTCGGGGTTGCTCGGAGGGATGCGCTCGCTCACCAGGCCCACCGCCCGACCTCGAGGTCGATGCCGTTCACCTGGCGGGTGCCTGAGGTACGATCCTCGTAGGTCCGGCTGGGCGAGCTGACCTCGGGGCCGGGCGGAGGGGATGCCGCCCGGCTCCTTCTATCGGGCCGCTCGGGCACGTCGACCACCACCTCTCGGCGAGGTAGACTCCCTCTTGACTGGCGCTCCCAGCGTCCCGAGATCGGCCCTCGTGGGCCGGTCACCACGAGGCGGTACGGCGTATCCATCCCGGCCGCTGGCCTGAGAAGGGAACGGCGCAGCAGCTGGTGAGGCCGCCTCGGAGCGGCTCTCTTTGTGTGCGGAGCGGAGCGCGACGGCCGCCATGGTGGCCACCGTCGCCCTTGCGGTCGGGTCCGTCACGAACGGCGGGAGTCCCTGCTTGGCCCGGGACCGCGCGACCTTCTCGCCGAGCTCTCTCTCGTAAGGACTCACGCTGACCGCCCTGCGACCGGGATCCGGCGCTCGGCAAGGAAAGCGTCCAGGTCGCTCCGAGCCACGCGGACCAGCCGGCCGATGCGATGGGCGCGAAGCTCCCCGCTCTCGATCCAGCGGCGGACGGTCCAGACAGAGGCGTGCAACTGCTCGGCGATCTGCTCCGCCGGTAAATACTCCTCCATGTGAGGGCGCCTCCCGAAGGGGTGCAGGGCGAAAGGCCCTGTTAAGGGGGCGCAGCGACTTCCCAGATCGGGAGCTACCGCTAGGGCGTCCTCACGGCCAGGGTTGGAGTGGTCACGATCGAACCGGACGCAGTCTGACGGACCTGCGGGGACTTACCGTCGTGACGGGAACCAACCGGGTCAGCGCAGGAAATGCCGGCTCCAGCCGGTCGCTGGTCCCGAGCCCTCGGTTGGCGTGAATTTAGCAGCAATGCGGGAGAGCTGGCAAGAGACGGCAGCGGACGGTTGCTCGCAGCTCTGACCAGCGGTTTCACAAGGAAATATGGCAAGAGTGTGGCAAGAGTGTTGACGCAGTGATGACACTACGCGACAGATTGTGAATGGAAGTATTTACTCGGGACGGCTGGTTGAGCGTCCCATTGTCAAGGGTACGCGCGTACAAATGGTTTCACGTGAAACATGCCCGGGTCATTCGACTGGGGTAATGGCGGCGCCGAGCCAGAGCCGAATGGACAAGCAGCGCCAGTAGTCCGGAGCGCCAGCGGCGCAGCCGGCCGTCCCCGGTTTTCCCCTGTGCCGGCGCCTCAGACCTTCCAGTCGATCTCGACCTGGTCGTCCGAGAACCGGGTGCCAGGCGACAGCCTGCCGGTGATCCTCACCTTGCGGATCACGAGCTTTAGGACCGCTCGGCGCTGGTCGAGCTGCCAGGTCTCCCATGCGAGCCGGAGCGCCTCGAACGTGCCCGGCAGCGTGGCGATGAGCGCGGGCGCGGTGTCCGCGGTCCTGGCGAGCTGCGCCTCGATCTCGGCGATCCGGCTGGCGAGGCGACGCTTGGCGTGCGCGAAGTCCTCATCGTCGATCAGGTTGTCCGCGAGCTTGTCGCGGAGCTTGGCCAGGTGCGCCCGCTGCGCCTCCCGGTCGGCGATGAGCTGCTGGGCTCGCGCGGTCGCGTCGACGTCGGGAAGCTGGGCGACCAGCTCGGCGCGCGTCTCCTCCGACGCCAGCGCCTTCAAGGCCATGTCCCGGACGTGATCCTCGATCGGGATCGCGGTCCGCCGGAGCTTCCCGCAGCCGGCCCGCTGGCGGTCGCACTGGTAGCCGCGCCGGCCGCCGGGGCGTGGATGAGGGACCATCTGACCCCCGCAGGCGCACTCGAGCAGGTCGACACCGAATAGGTACAACCGCGGGCCCTTCGGCCCTCGCTGGCGCGGCGGGTCCGCCAGGATCAGGCGGAGCCGCTCCCACTCGGCCCGCGGGATGATCGGCTCCCACTCGGCGGTGACGAACACCTCCCCGCCATCCTTGTCCTTGCCGTTGACGCGCAACCCGGCGAGGTGTCCGCCGGTCATGATCGCGCGCAAGCGCTGGGTGTTGAGGCGCCCGCCCCGTGCTCCACGGACGGGCGGTTTCCGGTTCGCCCAGTCCTTCACGACCGCGCTCAGGCTGCCGCCGAGCAGGATCCTGGAGGTGGCCTCGCGCAGCAGCGCAGCCTCGCGCTCGTCGACCTCGAGGCGGCACTTGACCAGCCGGCACCCGTCGTCATCAGCCTGCGTGCAGCCGTCCTGACCGGTGTGCAGGCACGTGCCGACCACCTGGTACCCGAGCGGCCGGATGCCGCCCTTCCAGCCGCCGCGCTCGGCGACGCTGGCCAGACCGAGCCTGGTGCGCTCGCTCTGCCGTTCGCTGGAGAAGATGGCGTCGTTCATGGAGGCGCGGAAGTGCCGGCGGCCGGTCGCGGTGCGAAGGTCCCACCGGTCGGTGTTGGTTGCAAGCCGCACGCCGCGCTCGTCCGCCAGGTCGAGCAGGACCAGGGCGTCACGCTCGTTCCGGGAGAAGCGGTCGTCCGCCACGGTCACCAGCGCGTTGATGTGGCCGCGTTTGGCGTCGGCGATCATGTCGTCGAAGCCCTTGCGCCTGGTCTGGCGGTTGAATGCCGATCGTCCCTCGTCCGAGTAGACCTCGACCGGCTCCCAGCCGAGCTCGGCGCAGACCGTCCGGTCGATCACCTCCTGCCGCTCCAAGCTGGTCATGCTCGTGTCCTTCAGCTTGGACAGGCGCAGGTAGAGCCCGGCCCTGATCGGTTGCTCGTTGGCGGCGGCCATGCCGTCTCCTCATAGAGGTGGGGTTGACATGGCTGGAGCGTACCGTCAGAGTGTCCCCTAGTCAAAGGTTAGCGAAGGTCACCATGGCCTGGACGGCGGGCAGATCCTGGCGGTCAAGCAGGACCATCCCGTCCTCCGCCGCGGCCGCCAGTTCGGCTGGCGCGGCTGGGACGAGCGCCCAGAGGCGCTCCTCCAGCGCGGAGCGGACGTCCCGCGACGCCAGCGGGGCGCGAGCCTGAGCGCCTGTGACCACGGCGCCGCCCGAGTGACGGTCATGGCCCAAGGCCACCCAGGCATCCAGCTCGGACTGCAGTGCGCGAACCGCAGCCGTCTCGGAACGGCCGACGGCCAGCAGCACGTCCGCGCGGGCCATCACCGTGTCGACCTCGGCGCCGCCCTTGGCCGGCAGGTCGATCACGACCAGCCGGTAGGTCGAGCGTGCGGCTTCGACGACAGCGTCCACCACCCATGGGTCCGGCAACGGCTCGGGAAACCCGTCCGCCAGACCGATGAGCGGCAGGACCGAAAGGCCCGGCATCGGCTCGTTCAGCGCCTGGGACAACGTCAGCCCGTCCAGAGCGGCCGCTGTCGGCGCCAGCGACGACCAGGTGCGGACGCCCGGCGCGAGGTCCAGGCGGAAGGCAAGGCCCCCCGACAGGTCGGCGAGCAGCACGGGCGCGGGTCCCCAGCGGGACCAGGCGCTGGCGAGATGGGCCGCCAGCGTTGTGGCGCCCGCCCCACCGTGGACGCCGCGTATCGCGATCAGCAAGGTCGGCGCCTCGACGTGTCTCGGCCGGGTGACGGTGGCGACCCGTGCCAGCTCACCGGGCAGGTCGGCGGCTCCGTCGGGCCATGTGAGCAGGCCACGAGCGCCAACCGCGAGCGCGGCCCGCAGATCCGCGGGACGGCTGTCGTCACCGATGGCCAGCAGCGGCACCCGGGAAGTCGACGGGACCTGCCCGAGGAGGCCGCAACTGACCAGTGCAGCGGCGGGGCCGCTGGCCAGTGCCGCCCCGAGGCTGGCCGGGTCCGGCTCGGCCAGGACCGTGCGCCAGCCGGCGAACGTCTCGATCGCATGGCGCAGCGAGTCCGCCGTCCCAGGGTCCTCGTGCGCGATCACGACCAGGGGCCAGAGATCACGAGCGATGTCCACAGCCACAGTCCTCCTCCGATCAAGGGGTCAAGGGCATGACAGGTCATGGGGGTGACCCGCGCCCTGGGAGGCCGGCTCGAATCAGCGCGAACCGGCCACGCAAGAATGAGCCGGCAGTGACCGCGGAGGAAGGCAGTCGGGCAAGAATGTGGATAACTCCGCGTGCCGTCTCACCGGGTGCCGTTCGACCGCGGAGCGGACGTCCAGGCAAGTCAGGGGTTCGGCGGCCTTCTGAAATCGTTACGGCACAAGCGGTGACTGGCCCCAAGCCAGCGATCTGGGCAGATGGTCGCTGACCTGCTGTGGATAGAAGGCTTCACGGATCCGCTCGGCCGCGTAAGCTCTCGCTCGGAAACCGGACGACTCAGCTCCACCGGCCGAGGCGGCGAAGCCCGCCCGCCGGCCCGAGCCGTCCGGGAACCGCCGGACCTGTAACCTAACGCGGCGCGGCGCGGTCTAGACCGCACGTTTCCGATCCACCGAGCAGCGCTTCCCACGGCCGCCGGGCCGACGCTGACGTCGATGTCGACGTCGACGTTGGTTCTCGCGGTGCGTGGGTAATAGCCACTACGAGGTGCCAGCAAGTAATGAGTATCGCTTTCGTCTTTCCAGGCCAAGGAAGCCAGGCCCCGCGCATGGGCCTGGACTGGGCCAGCTCGTCCGAGAGCTCCGGCGACCTCTATGGCTGGGCCAGCACGTGTCTCGGTTGGGACCTGACCAAGATGCTCGAGAGCGCCTCTCCCGACGAGCTTCGCCAAACATACATCGCTCAGCCGGCGATCTTCGCGGTCTCGGTGGCCGCCCTGCGGGCGCTGCGAAACGCGGGGATCCGCCCGGCATTCGTCGCCGGACATTCCCTGGGGGAGCTTTCGGCTCTGGTGGCCGCGCGTGCGCTGTCCTTCGAAGCCGGCCTCACGCTGGTCGCCCGCCGAGCCGAGGCCATGCAGCGAGCCGCGGACGCCCGGCCGGGGTCGATGAGCTCGGTGCTCGGGCTCTCGGTCGAGGGCGTCGAGATGGCCGTCGCCGCCGCACGCGACGGGGACGTCCTGGCGATCGCCAATGACAACGCCCCTGGCAACGTGGTGGTCTCTGGCGAGTGGCCCGCGCTCGAGCGGCTCCCGTCGGCCGCCAAGGAGCTGGGCGCCAAGCGGGTGGTACCGCTGAGCGTCGGCGGCGCCTTCCACTCGCCGCTGATGGCGCCCGCCGCCGACATCTTCCGGTCGTTCCTGTCGGCCGCACCGCTCCGGGACCCGGCCATCCCGGTGGTCTCCAACGCCACCGCCGAGCCGGTCACCAGTGCGGAGGACCTGCGCGAACTGCTGGCACGCCAGCTTACCGGCCCGGTGCGCTGGACGGAATCCGTGCGGAGACTGGCTGATCTGGGTGTCGACACCTTCATCGAGGTCGGCCCGGGCACGGTGCTGTCCGGGCTGATCAAGCGCACGGTGCAGGGGGTCCGCGTGCTCTCGGCGGGTGACGCCAAGGGCGTGGCCGAGGTCGTCGAGGCGCTGCGCGAGCGGGGCGACGGGACATCGGGCGACGGCGCCGACCAGGGGGAGGTGGTCGTGCTCCCGGAGCGCTTCGCGGTCTCGCCGAGTCACGGGCGCTTCTACCCGGCGGCACTTTCGCGGTTCACCGACGACGGGCCGTACGTGGAGCCCGGCGACGTGCTGGGCGAGGTGCGCAACGGAGCCGCGAGCATCCCGGTCCGAAGCGCCTTCCGCGGCCAGGTCATGGCGCATCTGGCCTGGGAGGGCGAACTGGTCACACCCGGCCAGATCCTGCTCAGCCTGCGACCGTTCTAGCGACATCGGGAGCTTTCGTGATGGAGGCAATGTCGGCGTTGCGAGACATCGAGAACTGAAGGGAACCGGAACCGTCGAAGAGGGCCCACACGATGGTCCGGACAGGAAAGGAGCTGTAGTGGCCGCCGAGATCGTAGGACTGGGGACCGCCGTGCCCCCGTACGTCCTCACCAACGCGGACCTGGAGCAACTGGTCGACACCAACGACCAGTGGATCACCGAGCGCACCGGCATCAAGGAGCGTCGGATCGCCGGGCCGGCCGAATCGACCGGCTCGCTGGGCAGGATGGCCGCCGAGCGAGCCCTGGCCGTGGCCGGGCTGGACCCCTCCGACGTCGACCTGCTGGTGGTGGCGACCGCCTCGCCGGACCACCCACTGCCGTCGGCCTCGTGCATCCTGCAGCTCGAACTGGGAATGAACCGCTGCGCGGCCATGGACGTGATCGCCGGCTGTGCCGGGTTCGTGTACGCGATGGCCACGGCCGCTCAGTTCGTGGAGTCCGGCGCGGCGGAGAACGCCCTGGTGGTCGGCGCCGAGACGCTGTCGCGAATCGTCGACTACGCGGATCGGTCCACCTGCATCCTGTTCGGCGACGGCGCCGGCGCCGTCGTGCTGCGGCGGGGCGACCATGGCGTCCGCGCGTTCTCGCTGGGCTCTGACGGAACGCGCTCACGGATGCTGATGACGCCGGCCGGCGGGTCCCGCTTCCCGGCAACCGCCCGGACCGTCGCCGAGCGTCGGCACTACATCCTCATGGAGGGCCGCGAGGTCTTCAAGGGCGCCGTGACCGCCATGGCCGCCTCCAGCCTCGAGGCGATCGAACGCTCCGGCCTGCAGCCCAGCGACATCGACCTGGTCGTCCCGCACCAGGCGAACCAGCGCATCATCGAGGCCACCGCGCGACGGCTCAAGGTGCCCATGAGCGACGTGGTGATGAACATCGCCCGGTACGGCAACACCTCGGCCGCGTCCATTCCCATCGCCATCGCCGAAGCGTGGGAGCAGGGGCAGATCCGGCCTGGCCAGCGGTTGCTGCTGACGGCGTTCGGTGCGGGCCTCGCCTGGGGCTCGATGGTCCTCGACTGGACACTGGCGCCGCCGGACGAGCCTGCCCCCGAAGAGCCCACCCGCTCCGCCATGCCGATCGTGCGCGGCCTGCGCGACGGCTCGCTGTGGGACAGCGTCGACCTGATCGAAGCCACCACTGGTCGGCTCCCCGCCGATGCGGCCGGGGGCACGCCGTGACCTCGGCGACGAACGGGCCGCGGCCCAGCCCGGCCCAGGGCCTCCACCCGGAGCGCCGGGAGCTCGAAGGCCGGACCGCCCTGGTCACCGGCGCCTCGGGCGCCATCGGCAGAGCCTGCTCCGTGGCCCTGGCCGGCCAGGGCGCGCGCGTGGTCGTGGCGTGGTCCAGCGACGAGCAGGGCGCGGCTGACACGGCTGACCAGGTCAAAGCCGCGGGCGGCGACGCCATCCTCGTCCAGGCGGACCTGACCCAGCCGTCGGCGGCCAAGGAACTGGTCATGGCGGCCGGGCCCGAGGGCGTGGACATCCTGGTGAACAACGCGGGCATCACCCGTGACGGCCTGCTCCTGCGAATGCGGGACGAGGACTTCCAGCATGTCCTGGACGTGAATCTGGTGGCCGCGTTCCGCTGCACGCGCGAGGCCCTGCGTGGGATGCTCCGGCGGCGCTGGGGCCGGATCATCTCCATCTCCAGCGTGGTCGGTCTGGTCGGCAACCCCGGCCAGGGGAACTACGCCGCGGCGAAGGCTGGCCTGATCGGTCTCAGCCTGAGCGTGGCTCGAGAGGTCGCCAATCGGGGTATCACCGTCAACGTGGTGGCTCCGGGCTACGTCCCGTCACGAATCACCGACGCGATGAGCGATGAGGCCAGGCAGGCCATCCTCGGTGCGATCCCGACCGGCCGGATGGGTACAGCCGAGGAGGTGGCGGCCGCCGTGCGCTACTTCACCAGCGAGCCGGCGGGCTACGTGACCGGGCAGGTCCTGGCAGTCGATGGCGGCATGACCATGGGAGCGTAAGGACGGCTGAACGCCTGGTTCAGTGGACAAATGAGCCGAGAAGGATAGCCATACAGGATCGGCGGGCAGCCGGCAGGAAGTCGGTAAAGTGCCTGCACCCAACAGCGATACGAAGGAGAAGGGCAAGATGTCGCAGTCGCGTGAGGAAGTCGTCGACACCATGCGGGAGGTCCTCGCCTCCGAGCTCGGCGTCGACTCCGACAAGATCACCGCCGACGCTCGCTTCAAGGAGGACCTGGACGCCGATTCACTCGACCTGGTCGAGGTCGTCCTGGCCCTCGAGGAGAAGTTCGGCATCGAGATCCCGGACGACGAGATCGCCGGTGTCAAGACCGTTGGCGAGGCGGCCGACCTGGTGATCTCCAAGCAGACCGCGGTGGGGTAGAAACGTGCGACGCGTCGTCGTCACTGGAATCGGAGCAGTCACCCCGGTGGGGATCGGGGTCAAGGCGTACTGGGACGCCATCACCGCTGGACGCTCCGGCGTCGGGCCGCTCACGCGGGTCGACCCTGAGCTGGTGCCATCGAAGGTGGCGGCCGAGTGCACCGATTTCGACCCGACGGTGGCGCTCGGGGCCAAGCAGGCACGCCGGCTCGACCGGTCCAGCCAGTTCGCCATGACCGCGGCCCGCGAAGCCTGGGAGGACTCCAGGATCGAGGGCAAGGTCGACAAGGACGAGACCGGGGTGCTGTTCGCCACGGGCATCGGCGGGATCAGCTCCCTGCTCGCCAGCGACAAGGTGCTGCACACCAAGGGACCCGACCGGGTCTCCCCCTTCACGGTCCCCCAGCTCATGCCGAATGCCGCCGCGGGGCAGATCGCCATGGCGTTCGGCCTGCGCGGGCCGAACTTCTGCACGACCACGGCCTGTGCCGCGTCCAACCACGCCATCGGTCTCGCCTTCCAGGCGATCCAGCTCGGCGAGGCGGACGCGATGGTGGCAGGTGGCTGCGAGGCGGCGTTCGTCGACATCGCGCTGGTCGCGTTCGCCCAGATGACCGCCCTGTCGACCAAGTTCAACGACCGGCCGACGGAGGCCTCGCGGCCATTCGACTCGCTGCGCGACGGCTTCGTGATGGGCGAGGGCGCCGGTGCGCTCATCCTCGAGGAGCGCGAGCACGCGCTGCGCCGGGGAGCGACCATTCACGCGGAGATGATCGGCTTCGGTCAGTCGGCCGACGCCTTCCACATCACCGCGCCGTCAGAGGACGGCAGTGGGGCCGCGCTCGCCATGCGGCGGGGGCTGCGGTCGGCGCGGATCGAGCCGACCGACGTCGGCTACATCAACGCCCACGCGACCTCGACACCCACCGGGGACATTTCCGAGGCCAAGGCGATCCGCCTGGCCTTCGGGGAGCACGCCGACCGGCTTGCCGTCTCGGCGACCAAGTCGATGATCGGGCACCTGTTCGGAGCCGCCGGCGCCGTCGAAGGGATTGCCACCGTCCTGGCGATCCGGGACGGCATCCTGCCACCCACGATCAACCTCACGCACCCGGATCCTGCCTGCGCACTGGACCTGGTACCCAACCAGGCTCGCAAGGCGGAGGTCGAGGTCGCGCTGTCCAACGGGTTCGGCTTCGGCGGCCACAACGCGGTGGTGATCTTCCGGCGTCACGAGAGCTAGGGCGCCCCCAGCCGGCACCCAACCCAGGGCGCCCCGGCCCCGCCCGGCCCAGCACCTGGACCGCTGCACCGGTCGACGGTCGAGCCGGATTTCGAACGTGCACGCGCCTACTGGCGTTGTGAGCGGGAGAGGGCGGTCACCATCACGCCGAGGACCAGCAGTGCGATCGCGCCGGTTGCCAGCGCCGGGACCGGCGCGGCCATCAGCCGCTGCAGGATCGGGCCCGACTTCTCGGAGTCGCGCTGACCGTTGCTCCCGCCGGAGTCGGCCTGGACCTTGGTCGGGCCCAGGGAGCTGGCCTGCGCCACCGGATCGCGCCCGAGCCTCGGCATGTCGGGCGCAGCCTGGGTGGCGAAACCGTAGGCGAACATGGAACGCACGTCCTCGTACATGTGGTCGGTGCCGAGCGCGACGGCGATCAGAGTGCGCCCGCCCCGGCGCTGCGCCGCGACGATGGTCGAGCGAGCGGCCACGGTGAAGCCCGTCTTGATGCCGATCGCACCCGGGTCCCGCCCGTAACCGACGAAGTGGTTGTGGTTGGAGATGACCTGGACGTGGTGGTCGGGCCAGCGGTACGGCGTCGAACGGGCCGCCACGATCTTGGCGAGCTCCGGACGGGTGAGCAGCGCTCTGCCCAGGATGGCGAGATCGGCGGCGCTGGCCCGATGACCCGGCGCGTCGAGGCCCGACGGGTCCCGCCAGGTCGAGTCCGTGCAGCCGAGGCTGGCCGCCTCCGCCCGCATGGCGGCGAGGAAGCCGGCTCGGCCACCACGCGGGTAGGCGGCGGCGAGTGTCTCGGCGGCGTCGTTGGCCGAGACCATCAGCATGGTGGTGAGCAGGTCGTGTCGCCTTACTCGCATGCCTGACTGGTACCCGAACCTGGTGCCATCGACGTTCTCGGCGGCCTTGGGGACCTGGAAGACCTTGCTGGCGGGATAGACGTCCTCGGCGACCAGGGCGGTCAGGATCTTGGTCGTCGATGCGATCCGCACCGGCATGTGCAGGCTGCGTTGCCAGAGGACCGCGCTCGTGCGGGCGTCGATGAGCACGGCGGTGCGGGCGGTCACCCGGACCGCGGGACGGGCGGCTGCCGCAGGAGTTGCGGTCGCCACCGGCGCCGCCGCCAGTGCCATGACGAAGAGCGCCGCCGTCAGCGACGCGCGCAGGCGGCGTAGAGGGAAGGAACGCACGTCGTTAGGCTGCATGATCCCTAGTATGAAGGGCAACTGCCTTGAATACGACGACCGCTGCGACATTCCCCAACCGGGATTCTATCGGATCGGGAATAATATAGAAATTCTCGTCACCATCACTCCTGTGTGTGGGCGGCAGCCCTGCGCCTGGAAGGCGGCACCGGTAGCGAGGCCAGACCGCGGCTCGCGGTGGCCCAGAACCCGTCGGGCGGTGAGAACCGGGAACCCGGCGCCGGAGGCGCCGGCGAGCACCGCGCGCGCATGAAGTCGGCGCGGGGCCCGGGAGGGCCCCGCACTGCGCGTGAAGTCGACGCTGGGGCGCCGACGAGCGCCGCGCGCGTGAATCGGCGGAAGCGGCGTCATGGGACTCGGGGGCCGAGCGTCATGGCTGGCGGGGGGCGAGCGGCAAGATGAGCAGGACGAGAAGGAGCTCGCGGGAGCGGGAGCGGGGGCGCCGGCCACCGGGTCGACATCGGTCCGGATGGCCGGCGTCGCCGCGGTTCCTACCCGGCGACGGTGCCCGCGACCGTCGCGCGGGGGTTCGCCCGGGACGCTGGTAACCAGCCCTTTCGACTGGTAAGCGTCCCTGCTGCCTGGACCCCGTCGACCCGGCCCTTCGACCGGGGAACGGGGCCCAGCGGCGATACCGTCAGGGTGACACAATCGGCGGCGGTTTGCCGACGCTTTCGGGCCAGGGGTTCGCCAGCCTATCCAAATAGCCGGTTTTGCCCCGCCCCGATGGCCACGGCAATTCGTGCTCGTGCGTAGCCCCCGTAAACCACAACCCGGACATGCTCCTTGTATTTCTTCCGGACCTTCTACCCGAGCCGGTTGTTTTTGGACGCTGTTTTGCAAACTGATCCCGAAGACGGCAATCTCTCCTCCACGCGCCGTGGCCCCCACTCGTCGCGCATCCGGACCGGCTCGACGAGATCCGCATTGCTGTGGCGAGCCCGACCAAGCTGGAGCAAGGCAGGACGGTGTACCCATGAGCCAGACGACAAGCGGTAGGCATCTGGCGCAGCCCCCCGGACGGGGCCCGGCTCGTCGAGGCCTGCGTGGTCGCTCGGTCGCCCTCGTCGCGCTGATCATGGTGGTGGCGCTGACCGGTGGATTCGGTGCCTACCTGCTCGTCAACCGGTCGTCGGGGTCAGGGCGCTGCGGCTCGGGGACGCTCACGCTCCAGGTGGTGGCGGATCCCGACCAGTCCGGCCTCCTGCAAGAGGCGGCGCGGGACTACGCGGGCACCAACCCGGTGGTCAACGACCGCTGTGTCTCCGTCAACGTGCGAGGCCTCGACTCCCCGGAGGCGACGGCCGCTCTCGGCACCGGCTGGACCGACCAGGCCGCCGGCCCCAAGCCCGACGTGTGGGTCCCGGCCGCCTCGACCTGGGCCTCGGAGCTGGAGCTCCAGCTCCAGCAGGCTCGCAGCCCCGACATCCTCCCGGCCGAGCGGCCGAGCGTCGCCACCTCCCCCCTGGTCATCGCCATGCCGAAGCCAATGGCCCAGGCGCTCGGCTGGCCGCAGCGCCAGCTCGGCTGGAGCGACCTCTCCACCGCGCTGCGCAACCCCGCAGGCTGGGCGGCCTTCGGCCATCCGGAGTGGGGACCGTTCAAGCTCGGCAAGACCGACCCCAAGCTGTCCGAGGCGGGCCTCGGAGCGCTGCTGGGAGCCGGTATCGCCGTGGCCGGTCAGGGCGGCCGGCAGCCCACCCAGGCGGAACTGGTGAGCAAGGCCCCCGAGCTCGGCTCGATGATCCTGGAGGTGTCGCGCTCCGCCGGCGACGAGACCGACACCACCAGCACCCTGCTGGCGAATCTCCAGCGTGCGGACGAGGCGGGCAAGGCCCTGGGCTACATCTCCGCCGTCCCGCTCACCGAGAAGTCGGTCTGGGACTACAACCAGGGCCGGCCGATCGACGACCCGTCGCTCGGCAGCGAGCGGCCCAAGCCGAAGGTGCCGCTGGCGGCCGTCTATCCAAAAGAGGGCACCCTGCAGGCGGACTATCCGTGGCTGGTCCTCCGCACGCCCTGGGTCGACGACGCCAAGCGCGCGGCCGCCAGCGACTTCCTCCTCTATCTCAAGTCGCCGACCGTCCAGGGAAGGTTCCAGGCCGCCGGGTTCCGCAGCGCGCGGGGCCAGCCAGGCGCGGAAATCACTCAGGACGCCGGGTTGCTGCCCGACCAGCCGAAGCGCGTGATGGCGACGCCGCAGCCCCTGGTGCTCGCCGCCACGCTGAAAGCCTGGGATCAGACCAAGCGCATCGCCAACCTTCTGGCCGTCTATGACGTGTCGGGCTCGATGGGCGAGGCGGTCCCTGGCACGGGCAAGACCAAGATGGACCTGGCCAAGCAGGCCGCGGCGGCGTCCCTGCGGCTGTTCACCAACGAGAGTGACGTCGGCACCTGGGAGTTCTCGACCAACCTGGATGGCCCCCGCGACTATCGGGAGGCGGTCCCGATCGCTCCGGTCGGGAAGAAGGAGCCAGGCGGCGGGACCCACCTCCAGCGGCTCCAGCAGCGCTTGTTGCAGCTCGCCCCGACCAACGGCGACACCGGACTGTACGACACGACGCTGGCCGCCTACGAGTACGTCAAAGCGCGCTACGCTCCGGACCGCCTGAACCTGGTGGTGCTGTTGACGGATGGCCGCAACGACGACCCCAGCGGCGGGATCTCCCTCGAGCAGCTCGTGCAGCGGCTGCGCGCCGGCCAGTCCGACGACCGCAAGGTGCGCATCCTCAGCTTCGCCTATGGCAAGGACGCGGACGTCAGCGCCCTCGACCAGATCAGCAAGGCGAC
>WNGE01000505.1_pt1 | contig 55667 bp, 41 predicted proteins | sample 5400651 | NCBI WGS metagenome assembly WNGE01 (sample SAMN13153370, study PRJNA577476) | soil metagenome | isolation source: 60 cm soil or saprolite under grassland replicate 2 | place: USA:California | collected 2016-06-15 | reverse complement strand
ACCAGCGCAAGCTGCATGAGATCTTCCGCCTGGACCGCTGGGCGCCGCGCGGTTAGGTCATAGGTCCCAAGGCCAGAGACGCCACCGCTCACCTGCGGAAACATCTTCAAGATCAACTTATCCAGGAAAGTCAGGCTAGAAGTCCCTGTGGCGGTACCCGGTAGCAGGTAACAGGGCGTCCGGGTCACGGAGACGAAATCCGCTCCGAACGACCAGCGCTGATCCCAGGCGAAAGCCCGGGGCTAAAGCTTAGGTGAGCGCGAGCTTGGCCAGGAAGTACGCGCAGGGCCAGGGCGCTGTATTTCTCGGGGCGGAGTCCTCCTCTTACTTATCAAGAACGGTTCCCGTGTCTGCCTGATGACATGCCAGCGACGGGAACCCCGGGGGCATCCTGCTGGTCGTCCGGCGCTTTGGTGTCCTCGGGACGACGGAAAGTGGTGAGGAGGCGAAGTCGGGTGTCTGACTTCGGCTGGGGTTTGGTGCTGCTCGGTGTCTACGTGGTGCTGGTGATCCTGGCCCGGTGGATCTATATCGCGCGCCCTAATGTCGTTTGGACCAGCGCGCAGGCCGGGGCCATGACCAAGCGCCTGTCCATCCCGGGGCGAGGCAAGTGTGACCCCCCGGATGACGGCGAGGCGCCGGGGACGCAGCCGGCCGTGCAGTCCCTGATCAAGGAGATCGACGAGCACAATCCCCGCAAAGACAGCAGCGGTCTTGTCGGCTGGAATGGCTCCCACCAGATCGCCCAGTGGGTGCTGATGCATGAAGCCGAACGGCTGGCATTGCCCGCCCTTGACCACGCGCAGCTGGTTGCCCGGCTGGAGCGGGCGCTGGGGCAGCTGGGTGAGCTGGCCCAGCCCCGGCGGGAGGCGTGGGAGGACGTGATCCACTCCCTCCTGGCCGCCGAGGACGGAGCCGACAATGAACGGCTGGACCAGACATACCGTGCCTATCTCGATGAGATTCTCGGCGAGATCTACGAGGCGTCCAACGGCAACGCCATTCAGCTGGCGGGGCTTTACAACCGGGCTACGTGGGTCATCCTGGTCGCCCTGCTCCCGCTGGCTGTGCTCGCCGGATTCGGCTACGGCGTGCTTCTGGTGGCAGGGGCGATCGGCGGGCTGGTCAGCCGGATGCAGCGACTGGTGTTCTCCACCCGCATCCCGATCACGTACGGCAGCTCGTGGGCGCCGTTGTTCTGCGCGCCGGTGCTTGGCGCGCTGGCGGCCTGGGCCGGGCTGGTCCTTATTTCCCTGCTGCAGACGGCGGGCGTACTTCAGCTCACCGCCCTGCACACCTCCCTTAAGGACCTTCAGGCGCCTTCGGCCGCACTGCTCGGCGTGGCGATCCTGCTGGGCGTGTCGGAGCGGTTCTTGCTGCGGCTGGAGAAGCAGGCCGAGGCCGTCATTGACCCCGACCGCGCGGGGCCGTCCGTTCAGACTGCACCGGCTAACACGTCCGCGGCTACCCAGCGGGAACGTCTGCTCCGGTCAGCGGCTTCACCAGCGACAACCGCAGCAGCAAGCGCCGTGACAGGCCACGAAGAAGCTGCCTAAGCGAGGTAGTCACACTGCTCGAAGGGAACAAGTGTGCGCCCGTGCAACGCAACTGCCAGGCCGGCGGGTACGGACGTGCGCCCCGCTCGTCGGCCGGACATATGCTCGCAGTCCTGCATTGAGAATGCCCGCACATGCCGCCGACAGGGTCTTCCGGATTGCCGTGGTGCTGGCATTCCGTCTGTCGTGCCTGCTGCACTGGGGCCAGTCGCCCTTGGCGGCAAAGCTGGTCGCGGGTCATGGCGCAGGGGATGAGCGAGAACCCCGGCCGGGACGCCCGGATGCCGCCGGGCTCATGGATGGGTTCCCGGATGGCCGGGATGTCGGCCGGGTGCATGGAGACTTCAGGCGATCCGGGGACGTGGACGGACGCCAGCCCGGGATCATCCAGCTGGGCCGGCCCTGGAACGTCGCGGTGGAGCAGTCCTGTGCGGTCTCGGTCGCCGGAGCGGAGGAGGGTGCGGCTGCCCGGCGCATCCCTATCCCGCCGTCACGCTGAGTGATATGGGAGGTCGGGGAGAACGCTCGCCGAGCCGCCTTACCTGCACTGAAGGCCGCGCCGCTGGTGCTCTTTGCTTGATCCTGCGATTTCACCCCTCGCCACGATACCGCGCTGGGCGCAACCGGCCGCGGCACCGGACGAGTTCGGCCAGAGCGCGTCCGTGCACCGAGAACCCATCCAGCGGAGGTGGCGGCGGCGCCTGGAGATTCGGGCGGCCCCGATGAGTTTGCGCCGCACCCCATGTCGGAGTTGTGACAAGGACTGCTGCCGCCGAAGGAGGATGGGATGGGTAAGGTCATCGCGTCGGCGTCGATGTCGCTGGACGGCTACATCGCGAAAGACGACAACACGATCGGCCGGCTGTTCGACTGGCTTCAGAACGGGGAGGTGGAGGTCCCCACGGCGACGCAGGAAATCACGTTCCACCTGAGCCCGCAGAGCGCCGAGTACTGGGGACGGTGGGTCTCCGGGCTGGGTGCGCTGGTCTGCGGGCGGACGCTGTTCGACTTCACCGGGGGGTGGGGCGGACGGCACACCATCGACGTGCCGGTCGTCGTGGTCACGCATCAGGTGCCCGCGGGCTGGGTCGAGGCCCATCCGGGTGCTCCGTTCCATTTCGTCACCGGCGGGGTCGAGGCGGCGGTGGCCAAGGCACAGGAGATCGCCGGGGACCGCACTGTGGCGGTCGCGGCCGGCACGGTGGCCCGGCAGTGCCTGGAGCTCGGGCTGCTCGACGAGGTCGCGGTAGACCTGGTGCCCGTGGTGATGGGGACGGGGCGCCCGTTTTTCGGGGAGCTGTCGCTTAAGGACGTCCCGCTCGGCGACCCGACAGTTTGCATTCAGGGAGACCGGGTCACCCATCTGGTGTTCCCCGCGGGCACTCGGGACAGCTGACCAGGCAGCTCGCCTACCCGTGCTTTCGGCGCCGCCGTGACCATGCGTGACTATCGCTGGCCGTAAGTGTCGCGACGACACGCCTGACAGCCAGTGCGGGGACGGACTCGGCAAATACGGTCGCGATCAACGAGAGGCTGGCCCTTGAGCCGGGTCGGCCGACTCAGGTGAAGTCGGCCTTGGTGATGCCATCGGCGTGGCCGGCCGGCCACTGGACCAGCTCGATCCTGTAGCCATCCGGATCGGTGATCCAGCTGGTCCGCGGCCCGTCCGCGCCGCCGGGAAGCCCGGGCGGCTCGGCCGCGATCCCCTTGGCGGCAAGATCGGCGAGGGTTACGTCCAGCGACTCGACCTGGATGACGAGGTGGCTGAGGCCGGTGCCGAGGTCGGCCGTGCCCCTGGCTGGGTCGTGCACCAGCTCGATGGTGACGAAGTGATCGCCCGGCAGCTGGAGCATGCTCAGGCTGCCGAACGCTGTCCCCTCAACGGTCCCGACGACCGTATAGCCGACGGCCGCGTAGAACGTGAGTGACCGCTCAAGATCGCTGACCCGCAGGCCGACGTGCAAAGTGCGCATGGCGGGCAGCCTAACCCAGATCAAGTCCTGGTCGAGTACGCGGATTACGACCCAGGCTGGCCTGCCACCAGCCCACGAGATCCGCCGATAGGCGCGCCGACCGGCGCCTGACAGGGTGGCTCATGGCGGCGACAGAACGGGCTGATCGGCGCGCGGCTGGGGGTAAACAAGCCACCGCATGTTCACTCGCGCCGGGTTCGCAGGTATGCCCAGCTGACCATCGGCGCATAACCGGAGGCGCCCGCGCTTTCGCGCCTATGTTTAATTACAGCGTCCCACAGCGTCCTTGAGCACAACTCAGGACTGACGATCGGTACAACGGAGCCCGCTCCGATCGCCCGGCTGCTTGCATGGTTATACCTGCCCACAAGGCACCAAAACGTCCGGATATGCATATCGGGCGTCAGCGCCAGCATGATGTGGCCGTCCCGCGGCCGGGCGCATCCTCGAGGCGAACCGCGACCAGAGACCTGCAGCGGCTCTGGCCGCCCGGTCATGCGGAATTGGACGGCAGGTCGGCCGCGTGGATCAATAGCGTGACGCTGAGTGACGGGGAAGGTCAGGGGAGAACGCGCGGACCCGCCGATCTGGACGCAGTGCGGATGGCCGGCGTAACGGTCCGGGTGACGCCCGAACTGGATGTTCCGTACGGCATATGGGACGTTCGCCCCTAGTGGTCCGCGTGCGCTGCCGTCAGGCTCGCCATGGCCTGGAATAAGGCGTCAGCAGCAGCAGGCGGGGACGGCGCCCATGAAGCAGTACGAGGACTACCTGCGGTGGTTGTACCGGGGCGGCCACCCGAACGCGTTCGCGCGACTGCAAAACCGCGGTAGCGCCATAGCGTTCGCGGCCGGGATCGTGCCGAACCGGGCCGGGGCGCTGCAGATCCCGGGACGGCGCAGCGGCCATATCATCTCGTTCCCGGTCGTGATAGCCGACTTCGAAGGGGAGCGCTACCTGGTCTCGATGCTCGGCAAGAACGCCAACTGGGTGCGTAACCTGAAGGCCGCTGGCGGCCACGCAGTGCTCCGCCATGGCCGACGCGAAAACGTGAACCTGGAGGAAGTCGAGCCCAGCGCCCGTGCCCCGATCTTGCGGCGCTACCTGCAGGTCGCCCCTGGCGCGCGGCCTCATGTCCCGGTCGACCGGAAGGCTCCCCTCGCTGAGTTCGCGCGGGTCGCCGCGGATTACCCCGTGTTCCGCATCCGCACCGCTGCGGCTTGACGCCAGGCAGGTGGCCAGCCTTTCATCCGGCTAGTGCGGCCAGGTAGGCCAGGTGCTCCCGGAGGCGGCCGGTGGGATCGAACCGGAGGCCGAAGCAGCGCTCGATCGCGGAGACGTCATAGGTCATTTCAGCCAGGCCGATTCCCTTGTCTTCCACGGTGACCTGGCTGGCGGAGCCGCACACCTGCACCGCCCACCGTGTGATCTGCTCCCAGGTGATGAAATCCGGGCCGAGTGAGGTGAACACCTTCCGGTTGACGTCGGCCCCGAGTACCGCCGAGTACACCTCGGCCAGGTCACCGGCCCAGATGAATTGCAGCCCGGCGTTCCTGGTCACGCTGATCGGCTCGCCGCGGGCTGCCCTGGCGGCGATTTCCGGCAGTTCGGGCATGCTCTGTATCGGCGCTCCAGGTATGGCCGGGTTGCCGAACGTGTACCCGGGCCGGATCACGTTGGCCCGGACCGAACGCTCCGCGGCGAACGCGAGCAGGTACGCCTCCGTGGCCGCCTTGGTCGCGCCGTAGAACTTGGCCGGGCGAGGTGGCACCGTGTCGGAGAAGCGGCCAGGCACGGAGTCGAACACCGCGATCGAGGAGGTGTAGATAATGTGCTCGACGCCAAGGTCGGCGGCCGTCTCGAACAGCCTGATCGCGGGCAGCGTATCTGCGGTAGCTCTCTCGACGGCGGTGTCGCCCTGGCCGAGCGCGATGTGGATGCACGCATCCTGGCCGCGGAGCGCCTCGGTGATGGCCGCGGCAGAGGTCAGCGTCCCGGCCACCAACCGCACTCCGGGTTGCGTGCGCAGGCTCGGCACCTTGTCCGGATCGCGGGCCAGGATCGTGATCTGGTGGCCTTCCCCGGCCAGTCGGCGCACGACGTAACAGCCGATGAAGCTCGTCCCGCCGGTCATCATGATCTTCACGAGCTAGTCTCCTCTTCCAGGATCACAGGAAGGACGGCCCCGAACGGACCTAGGCTGATCGCCCTCGTGCCGGCCGCGGGCACCGCGGGGTCGGCGGGCCGAGCGCGGCCGACGTCATCCGGATGGACCCGCCTTGAGCTGGACGACGGCGTACGTGTCGAGCCCCGGGAGAACGATATGCACCCGTGGGCCAGCATCGGAAACGGCGACGTCCCGGGGTGGCCGCCCCGGCGAGTACATGGTCGCGGTCCCCACCGGATGCGGGACGCGTACGTCCAGGCCGAAGTCGTGCCGGGGTACGCAGGCATCCCGGTCGGCATCGTAGGCGTAGTTCACCACGTGCAGCGCCGTCTCGTTCTCCCCGATCGCGTCCAGGTTCAGTGCGAGCGTCCGCGGGCCGGCGCAGACTACCTGCCGCTCGATCAGTACCTCGGCGGCCGTGGCCGGAGTGGCGGCCCGAGCGGCGTGATGCGAGGTGGCCTGCTCCCGGGTCGCCTCGGACAGGTTGAGCGCGTAATCCCCGGCGACCACCAGCTGGCCTCCGCCGTCGAGGTACTCCAGCACGGCCCGGTGCTGGCCCGGCGACACGTGCCGGCATCCCGCCGCGATCACGGTCCGGTAGCGGGCCAGCGAGGCGCCCGTGACCTCGCTGTGCCGGTACCGCTCGTCGGGCAGCACCACGCAGTCGAACGGGACGCCGTTGTCACCGAGCCCTTCCAGCACGTCCCAGTACCCGGTCGGGGGCGTCGCTCCGGTCGTGGGATCGAAGAACCTGCCCTGGTCGTCCCACTTATCACCGTCGATCTCAGCCTGCAGGTTCCCGGCTACTGAGTACAGCACGGCGACCTCGTTCGCCGATACCCGGGAGCGCAGATGATCGATCGACTCCAGGAACTGCCCGGCCTCGTCGGTCAGGACCTTGGGTGCCCAGTAGGAGTCCTCGATCTCGCTGCCCAGCCAGGACCCGTAGGGCAGGGTCATGCTGGTGCCCATGGCGGTGCCCTCGTAGATCGACACCCGGAACAGGTCGTAGCCCCGGCCCCGGTTCAGCGACTCCACGAGCTGCGGGATGACACCCCCGTAGGGGTTCTCCACCACCAGCACGTCCTTGCCCTGGCAGAAGCCAGCGGCGTGCCGGAACCACCACGGCTGGCGAGCTCCGGTGATGCGCATCTCGGTGATGAGCAGGTCGCTGTGGGTGACCATCGCGTCGTACTCGGGAAAGCAGTTGAAGAAGTTGCCGGCTACCTTCACCGTGCGGCCCACCGAGGCGGCGTACGCGCGGGCGTAGTCCGCCAGTTCCTTGAACGTGGCGGTCACCGTCTCGACCAGGAACTGGCAGAACTGGTGGTATAGCGGCATGGTCCGCGGCGAGTCGCCGGCCTTGAACCCCCGCTCTAGCAGGAACGTCCGGTAGTCGAAGGTGCCCAGGTCCACTCCGGCCAGCGCCGGATCGTCGCTGGCCTCCGGGTTCCGTTGCAGCCAGGCCCGGAACTGCGCCACGCAGTCCGGGCAGAAGCAGCCGCCATAGCGCATCGCGCCCAGCGGTGTCTCAGACTCGTCCAGCTGCACGCCGGCCACGCCAGCATCGATCTGGATCCTGATGATGGCCTTGAGGTACTCCCGCCAGACCGGGTTGTTCCGGTCCATGCAGTACGCCTGGTGCTCTCGATCGGGGGCCTCGACCCAGTGCGCGTGCCGTGGCTGGCCGGCCAGGTCCTTCGACGCGCACTCGGTCCACAGGTCACTGACCGGCTCGCCGCGGCTGTTGACCAGGCCGCCGGGAAAATAGTGCTCGAGCGGCTTCCAGCCGCGCGGACCGCTGCCCTGGGTGAATTCACGCAGCCCGAGCCAATCGCGCCGGCCGGCGCCGCGCAGTTCGTTGACCGCGAGAAGCTCCCCGCCGGGGCCGTATTCGACCGGGAACTCCCAGCCCTGGCACTCGAAGACGATCCCGAACACCTCGATGCCCCTGGCCGCGCACGCGGTAATGAACTCCGCGTCGTTCACGAACCCGTACAGCCGGAACCGGGCCGGGACCTCACCGTAGGCCTCGTCCTCCAGGTAAGGCAGTGAGATCGAGCCGCCGCCGAGGGCGGACCACACCAGCATGGTCGCCCGCATGTCAGCGAGGTCGTCGATCATCCGCAACCGGCGCGCCGGGAGGCTTGGATGGTAGTTGTGCTGGCCGGGATACCAGCCGTCGAAGTAGACGCCGCGCTGCATGAACGTCCCTGGGTGCCTGGTCAGCTGAACTTCACGCCGGCCTGCACCGCCGCGGCCTGCAAGGTCTCCAGGGCCTGTTGCGGAGTCGCCTGCCCGGCCGCCACCGACGTCGCGGCGGCCTGGATGGCCTGCTGCATGGCGCCATTCAGCGGCGCCTCCCGCGGCTCGGTCACGGTGGAGGTCTGCTGGATCAGCTTGGAGATCACTGGCAGCTGCACCGTGGGGTTGACAAGCGCGATCGAGTTCCAGTCGGGGTTAATCCCCCTGAGCGAGGGAAAGTCGTTCAGGCCGTTCGCCACCAGCTGCTGCCCCGCCTTGGTGGTGGTCATCCAGGTCACGAACGTGGTCGCCGCATTCTTGACCCCGGACTTACTGTTTACCGCCAGACCGAAGTCCGACTCGCCGAAGTAATAACCCCCCTTGTGTCCTGGACCGGCCACATTCGGGAACGGAATCGGCAACGCGGTGAACATCTTCGGGCTGCTCACCCCCGCCGCCGAGATCGCGGCGGTCATCGCGGCCTTGGTCGTGTTCGGCGTGTACCAGCTGCCCATCTCGATCATGGCGTACTTGCCGGCCAGGAAGTCGTTGCTCGCGTCGGGATACTGCTGCACGGACAGCGCACCCGGCTCCATGATCCCGTTGTTGAACAGGGACTTCCAGATGGTCAGCATCTGCACGAATACCGGGTTCGTCCAGTGTGTCTTGCCCTCGGTGGCCTGGGTCCAGGTGCCCGGGGAGATGCTGTCGGCGATTTCCTGCAGCGTGTCCTGGCTGAAGCCGAGTGACGCCACACCCTGGACGAAGCAGCCGACATTGTGTGCCTTGAACACAGCGCAGTCGCGTACCCACTGATCCAGCGTGGTCGGCGGGGTTGCGTTGTACGTGCGGAACAGGTCGTCGTTGATCCACAGCGTGCCGGCGAAGATTGATCCGAACGAGATGGCCGCGAATTTTCCGTCCTTGGTCGTCAGCGTGCTGATTCCGCCCGCGGCGAGCTTGGACTTCCAATCCGGCCCCAGGGCCTTGGTCACGGCGGGTTGCAGGTCGGACGCGAACCCGCCGAACTCGGTGAGCTCGGGTCCGGGGGTCACGCCGAACACATCCGGGCCGGCCGTACCCGAGGCCAGGGCCGGCCGCAGCGCTGCCTGCACGCCCACCACCGGCAGCAGCTTGTAGTTGACCTTGATGTTCGGATAGACCTTGTTGAATGCCGTGATGTAAGTCTTGGCATCTTGCGCGCTGGGACTCCAGCCCCACCAGTTCACCGCGCCCGAGGTGGCCGAGCCGCCGCTGCCGCCACCGTCGGCCGCCGGGGTACCACTGGAAGAGCACGCGGCCATCCCGGCCGCGGTGACCAATGCGATCGCGAGAGCCGCCGCGATGCGGGCGCCGCGCCCGCGTCTGGTGATTCTGAGCATCGTAGTCTCCCAATTGGTGGCAGTCGCCGGCACGCTACCGCCCAGCGTTGGTGTGATGCGGCGGGCCCTGGCGGCCCGAAGTAGGTGTGGGCACTGGCGCAGGGATCCGCCGCAACGTCGCCGGGCGGTTTGACGAGTTTCCGCTCCCTTTCGAACCGATTCGCCGGCCCCACTCAGCGGGACGTGCTTCGCACGCTATAACGACTGAATATGCACGGTCAAGATTTCTGAAACTTTCTAAAGAGATGTCAGTGACCAGTTGCTATGACGGATAGTGACGCCATACAGCCCGCGGCACGCGCCGCGGCGCGTGCCGCGGGTCCTGGCTGCGGTCACTCATCGTGCAGCCGGCCCGCATACCAGTCCTCGTAGTAGTTCTCGGTCACCGCGATCTGGATGTCCTCGGGCCGGATGCCGATCGCGGCCAGGCGGGTCACGATATGGCGGTACAGCTCGCGTTTCAGCTCCACCGTGTACCGGCGCACCATGAGTACCTGGATGACGACGAGGCTGCGGCGGTCCACGCCGCCGTAGCCTGGGTCGAAAACGAGCTCGCCTGTCTCACGGGGCCGGAAGATCTGGAACTTGTCGTCGGCGGGCACCTCCAGGGCGTCGATGAACGCCTGATGGATCTCGTCGCTGATGCGCGTGCCCTTCTCCGCGAAGAGCGGCCGGGGCAGATCGACCTGCACGAGCGGCATGACTTCCTCCCATGTGACGATCCCGGACACGGTCCGGTGCGAGACCGGCGCCGGGTGGCGCGGCCTGGATCTTCGAAATTTTCGACCGGGGCGCGCTGAAATTGTTATAGCGGATACCCACCATACAGGGGCCTGTAGTAGGGCAAATAGCATATTTGGTCGGCTCGGATGCTTGACATCTAGTCGGGGCCAGCGGTCTACTGACGCCCAGGGAAACGTTAACTGCTCAGAAATTTCGGATACTTTCGGCGTGTACCGCCGGGATCGCTGGCCCTCGGCCGGCGGGTCGGCATCCCCGGAGGGAAGCGCATGTCTCCCACGTGCACCGGCGAACAGGTGGGATCAGATCCCCGGGCCATCGTGAGCACCGACCGGTCAGCCGGCCGGGCGGCGCCGCGGGAATGGATGACCTTCCGATCGTGGACCGCCGGGGCACGCGCCTTGAGTCTTCCCGCTACGGGCAGAAAGGCAAGCACATGATGAGATCACTGGGCGGACGTCACAGCCGCCGCCTGGCACCGACCGTCTTGGCGGGGTTGTGCGTAACCCTGGCCGTCACCGCCTGCGCGGGGGGCGGCTCCCCGTCCGGTGGCAGCACCGGCTCCGCGAACTCGGGCAACATCACGTGGTGGGGCTGGACCCCGACGGTCCAGGGTGCTCAGGCATACATCAAGGCGTTCAACAAGGTTCACCCGGACATCCACGTCACGTTCAAGGAAATCACGATCGCCGGATACGACGCCGCCATGCGACCCGCGCTGGTGTCCTCGGCGGGCCCGGACGTGTTCGACATCGCACCCGGTGGCGGCATCGGCTCGATCGCCAGCCTGGCCGCGGACACCCTCAACCTGCAGCCGGCCATCGCCAAGGCGCTCGGCCCGGACTGGAAATCCAAGATCGCGCCGATCGGGCCCGCGGGGCTGACCAAGGACGGCAAGCTCGCCGCGCTGCCGATCGGGTCGACCTTCGCGGGCAACCTGTGGATCAACCAGGACCTGTTCAGCAAGTACCACCTGACCGCGCCGACCACGCTGGCCAGCTGGGCACACGTGTGCTCGGTGTTCAAGGCGCACAATGCCGGTTGCTTCGTACAGGGGGCCGGCCAGGTGGCGTTCAACCAGGACACGCTGCAGTCCATCTCGGATAGCGTCCAGCCCGGTGTATGGACCAAGGCATCCAAGGGCCAGGTGTCCTGGGACAACCCGACGATCGTGAAGGCGCTGACCATCTGGAAGCAGATGTTCAGCGACGGGATCATGGAGAAGGGCGCGCTCGGCCTGCAGCAGTACCCGGACGCCAACAACGACTTCGTCTCGGGCAAGTACGCCATGGTCATGATGGGCACCTGGTACATGCAGTACGCCACGGCGGCAGGCATGCCCGCGGCGATCTCCGCCGCCGGGGTGGGCAATCCGAAACCGTTCACCATGATCGCCATCCCGTTCCCCGACGTGGCCGGCGCGGGCCACCCGGCCAGCATGTACGGTGACGCGGACTACGGCATCGCGGTCAACAACCGGTCCGGCCACCAGGCGGCCGCGATCACCTTCGCCACCTGGCTGACCACCTCCAAGGTAGGCCAGCAGGCGGTGGCGAACCTGCTCAACGACATTCCTTCGCTCGCCGGCGTCCAGCCCGACTGGAACACGGTCAAGCTGGTCAGCAACGCGATGCAGCAGCCGAACCTGCAGCATCTGATCGCGCAGACCGCAACTGGTACCGAGCCGCGGCTGTCACTGGTCAGCGCTAACCTGCAGCAGGCCATAGGGGTGGCGTCGACCACGGTGGCAGCAGGCTCGGCTACCCCGGCCCAGGCCGCGGCCACCCTGGCCAAGACCATGCAGTCCTAGTCTTCTTCCTGATCTGCGTCACTTGAGCACCCAGTCGAACATGAGAAGGCGGCGAACGTGGCACTACCCTCCCAGGATCTGAGCGTCCTCTACATCGGCGGCACCGGAACGATCAGCGCGTCGTGCGTCCGTCGTTCGGTCGCTGCCCGCATGACCGTGTACGTGCTGAACCGCGGAAACAACATCAAGCACCGCACCCTCCCGGACGCAGTGACCTGGCTCCAGGCCGACGTGACCGATAGTGCCTCGGTGCGCAAGGCACTCGGTGACCTGGAATTCGGCGCGGTGGCCAACTTCTTGTCCTACAACGCGGACGATGCCGCCGAGGCGGTGGGCATCTTCCGCGGCCGGACCCGGCAATACCTGCACATAAGTACGGCGTCGCTGTATCGCAAGCCCATTCTTCAGTGGCCGATCGTGGAGTCCAACCTGCGGCTGAACCCGTACGTCAGCTACTCGCGGGACAAGATAGCGGCCGAGGACGAGCTCATGCGGGCCTGCGTGACCACCGGGTTCCCGGCCACGATCGTCCGGCCGTCACACACCTACGACGAAGCCAGTCCCCCCATCCCGGGGGACTGGACGGTCATCGACCGGATCGCTCGCGGCGCGGAGGTCATCTCGCCCGGTGACGGGACCTCGTTGTGGACGCTCACGCACGCCGAGGATTTCGCGCAGGGCCTGGTCGGCCTGCTCGGCAATCCGCGCGCCGTCGGGGAGGTATTCCACATCACCTCGGACGACGTCTACACCTGGGACCAGATCTACACGATCGTGGCCGGGCATCTGGGGGTCGAGCCGCGGATCGTGCACATTCCGTCCGAGCACATCATGGCCGGCGCGCCGGACTGGTTCTGGTCCGAGCTGATCCTCGGCGACCTGTCGCACAGCGCAATCTTCGACAACTCCAAGGTCCGCCGCTACGTGCCGGATTTCGCCCCGCGGCGGACGTTCCATGCGGCAGCGGCGGACCTGGTCCGCTGGCGCGCCGAGCACGCCGGTCAGTGCCGGCCCGCCTCGGATGTGGACGCGATCATGGACCGCCTGGTCGGGGGTTACCACACGGCCCGGGAGGCCTTCGCCGCGCTGGGCGCCGCGGCCCGGCCGGACGGCCGTTAGCGGCCCGCCGGCCCGGGCCATCCTTTCCCGGGCCGGCGCGGCCTTCCACGGTGCCCGCTATTGCCTGCTGGTCAGCCCCGGCCACGCTTGCGAGCGCCGATCCGGGGTGCGGCCCGGTCCGCACCGGCCCGTGCCTGGGTGCTGGACCGGACGACGAGGGACGTGGCCAGCTCGACCCGGTTCTGCAGGCCCGTCGTGGCCCCCTCCAGCAGCGTCTGGGTGGCCAGCGTGGCCATCTCGGCTAGGGGCTGCCGCACCGTGGTCAGTGGCGGCGACATCCACTGCGCCATCGGTACGTCATCGAAGCCGACCACGCTCAGGTCCTGCGGCAGCCGCAAGCCGTGCTGGCGCGCCGCTTCGTAGACCCCCATCGCCTGCACGTCGCTGGCCGCGAAGATCGCGGTCGGGGGGGCGGGCAGCTCTAGCATCTCCGATGCCGCGGTCAGCGCGGACTGGTAGTGGAAGTCGCCGGTCCTTACCAGGTCAGGATCCAGCCCGAGGCCGGCCCGTTCCAGCGCCGCCCGGTACCCGTCCAGCCGGGCCTGGCTGCATAGCACGGCCGGGCTGCCGGTAATGGTGCCGATCCGGTGATGCCCCAGCTCGAGCAGGTGTTCAGTGGCGGCGAGCCCGCCCGCCCAGTTGGCGGCGCCGACGGTCAGCACCTCGGTGTCGGGCTGCCCGACCGGATCCACGATGACCACCGGCACCTGCAGCGCGGCCAGCCGGCCGCGGTGCGCTGGGGACAATTCGGTCAGGACCAGGATGACGCCATCGGTGCGGCTTTCGGCCAGGCTCCGCAACCAGTGGTCCACGTCGGCGTCGTCATTGACCGCAGTGACGGCGATCCGGCAGTTAGCCGCGAGCGCGGCCGCGGAGGCGCCGCGGATGATCTCGGCGGCCCACGGGCTGAATTCGGTACACACCAGATCGATCAGCCGGGCCGGCTGGGATTTGCGGCGCGAGTTGCGAGCGTATCCGAGCTCGCCCAGCACCGACTCGACCCGCACCCTGGTCTCGGCGGCCACGTCTCCCCGGCCGTTCAGTACCTTGGAGACGGTCGGTACGGACACGTCGGCGGCGGCCGCGATGACCGCCATCGTGACCCGTTCCCGTTTCGGCGCTGCTGTCATGGCGCCCCCTGCGCTCGCGTGGTGCCGTCCGGTGCTGCTCCGGACCGCGGTGATTTCGACTTTCGGATATCGTCGCAAATTAGCGTCATATTAGCTGTCGCCCAGACCGCCGCTAGCGAGCACAGCGGCCGCCATCGTGCTGGCCGGCTGGCCGGGTGCCTCGGACATCGGCATGGTGACTCCTGGCTTACTGACGATCCGGCGGCGAGCCGGCGTCGCAACGCATTTCAAGAAGTTTCGAAATCAGGATAGCGATCCCAGCACCACCATCGCACATCTCGCGCGCGAATCGGAGGTCTGCGAGCATATTTCCCAGCTCGTAAATGCTTTTTTCACATCACCGGTGCCGTCGCGCTGGATGACTAGGAACCCTTCTCACCTTGGCTTCCGTACCTGGAGACGGTTGACTTCAGGTCTTCTGCGCGCCTATCGTCTAATCGGCGGATGATCCCGCTGTGTCGGACTTCTCTTTCGAAAGTTTTCAGGATGCCTGATCTAGAACGCGTCCCGCGCCGGCAGCCGCAGTGAAAGCGGCCGTGCTCCATGCCGCAGGCGAGCCGCTGCGGCTGGAAGAGGTCGCCCTAGCCGAACCGGGACCCGGCGAGGTACTGGTCCGGGTCCAGGCCGCCGGGGTTTGCCACAGCGACCTGCATTATATGACCGGGGATCTCGCCTGCCGCCTGCCGGCGATCCTCGGCCACGAGGGTGCGGGGTTGGTCGAGCGAACCGGCCCGGACGTCCGCGGCGTGGCGCCGGGTGATGGCGTCATACTGATGTGGCGGCCGCGATGCGGGAGGTGTGAGTTCTGCCGGGACGGGCGGCCCGCGCAATGCGCCGCGATCAAGGTCCCGGTGGCGACCGGCGGGCTGCTCGACGGCACCAGCCGGCTCTCCCTCAGGGACGGCCGCCCGGTACACCACTTTCTCGGCGTCTCCTGCTTTGCCGAGTACTGCGTGGTCGCGCGGGAGTCAGTGGTGGTCATCCCACCCGGCACTCCGGCCGCGATCGCGGCGCTGGCCGGCTGCGCCGTGGTCACCGGCGTCGGCGCCGTCCTCAACGTGATGGGCTACCCGGCGACGCCCGGCGCGGGCGTGCTGATCATCGGGGCCGGAGGCGTCGGCTTGTCCGCGCTGCTCGGAGCGAGGCTGGCCGGAGCCGATCCGGTCATCGTGGCCGACGTCAGCCGGCCCCGGCTGGATCTGGCCGAGGCGCTGGGTGCCAGCCACACCGTTGACGCCGCAGAGGCCGATCTGCCCGAGGCAGTCCATGACGTGCTGTCATCCGGAGTGCAGTGGGCGTTCGAGGCGGTTGGCAAGCCGGAGACCCTTGTGGCGGGGCTGCGCAGCCTGCGGAACACCGGGACCCTGGTCGCCATCGGGCTGAGCCGCGCCGGGCAGACGGTGCCGGTACCCATCAACGAGCTGGTGCAGAAGGACCTGCGCCTAGTCGGCAGCCTGTACGGCTCGGCCGATACCGTCCGGCTGATACCACAACTGCTGCACTGGCACCGCGAAGGCAGGCTGCCGCTGGACACACTGCTCGGGGCACAGTACCGGCTGGAGGAGATCAACGAGGCCTATGCGCGGCTGCCGGCGCAGTCGGTCGGCCGCAGCCTGATCATGATCGGAGAGTCGTGATGACCGCTGCACCCTTCCCGCCGGACTCGGACGGCTACGCCAGCTACCCCAGCCTGCGCGGCCGGGTGGTGTTCATCACCGGCGGCGCCACCGGCATCGGGGCGGCGTTCGTGGCCGAGTTCGCCCGCCAGGGCGCGCTGGTCGGGTTTGTCGACCTCCAGCAAAAGCCAGGAGAAGAGCTGGCCGCCAAGCTCGGCGCAGAGCTCGGCACCGCACCTCGGTACCAGACCTGCGACGTGAGTGACGTGCCGCGGCTGCGGGAGGCGATCGGAGCCTGCGCAGCCGACCTCGGCGCGGTCGACGTGCTAGTCAACAACGCCGCGAACGACGAGCGCCTGCCAGTCGACGAGATGACCGAGGAATTCTGGGACACGAAGTTCGGGGTGAACCTGCGCCCCCTGTTCTTCGCCGCCCAGGCGGTCGCGCCCGCCATGCGGCAACGCGGCCGCGGCTCGATCATCAACCTCGGCTCGATCACCTGGCACGCCGGATTCGCCAACGTGGCCGCCTACGCCACGGCGAAGGCCGGGATCGAGGGCCTGACCAGGTCGCTGGCCCGTGACCTGGGACCTGCCGGGGTCCGGGTCAACTGCCTGATCCCCGGCTGGACGATGACCGAGCGGCAGCTCGCCGGCTGGGTCACACCCGAGGCCGAGCTGGAGATCGAACGCTCCCAGTGCCTGCCGGGACGCGTCATGCCGGCCGACATCGCCCGGATGGCGCTGTGGCTGGCCGCCGACGACAGCCGGATGTGCACCAGCCAGACCTGGGTCGTCGACGCGGGCTGGATCTGAGCACCGGACCATGATCCGATCACTAATTCTCTCCGGGACCGGTGAGTACGCCGACCCATGGCACCCATTCGGAGCCACGTCAGAGCGGATCGCCGCCATCTTGACCGGACTCGGGCATGAGGTGCGGATCAGCGACCGGGTGGCGGACCGGGTGGCCGACCTGGACCAGTGGGACCTGGTGGTGGTGAACGCCGCGGCCGGCCCCCAGGCCGACCGTGCTGCCGCCCGGGCCGCCCGGGCCGGCCTGGCGACCGCGCTGGATCGGGGCGTGGGCTTGCTCGCCATCCATGTCGGCGCGACCACACTGCTACGGCTGCCGGAATGGGAGCCGGTGACCGGCGCGGCCTGGGTCAACGGCCATTCGATGCACCCCAAGGTCGGACCGTGCCGGATCCTCACCTACCCCGACCGGCATCCGGTCTGCGCGACCGTCGCGGACTTCGACATCGTGGACGAGCGCTACACTCACCTGCGCACAGCGCCGGATATCGTGCCGCTGGCTGCCCACGTCCACGAGGGCGTTCGGTACCCGCTGCTGTGGTGCCGGGAACGAGCCCGGTCCCGGGTCGTCGCTGACACGCTCGGCCACGACGAACGCTCATACGACAGCGCTGCACACCGTGAGCTGATCACCCGGGCCGCCCGATGGCTGACCGGCGAGATCTAGCCGCCCCGCCAGTGGTCCGGACTTCGGTCGACCATGGCACCGCGTTCGACATCGCTGGCACCGGTTCGGCCGACGCGCGAAGCATGGTCAATGCCTTGCGACAGGCCGCCGCGCTGGCCCCGCCGCCGAGCTGAGCCGTCGTCCCGGTCAGCCTGCGAAAGCGGCGCAGGGCAGCCCGCGAACCCCCGCATTCACCCGGAACAGCGCGCCGGCTCGTGGCTGCTCTCCGGTTTCGGCGCCCAGACGGGACGTGGTGATATACAGGTCCCTCAGGTCAGGGCCGCCGAATGCGCACGCGGTAACCAGGTCCGCTGGCAGCTCGACCACCGCGTCCAGCCGCCCGTCGTGCCGGTACCTGTGCACCGCGTGGCCGCGCCACAGCGCCACCCAGGCCCCGCCCTCTGCGTCCAGCGCCATCCCGTCCGGCATGCCGATGTCAGGGTCGATGTGCACGTGCGGGCGGCGCCCAGCCGGGAGCCCGGCGGCGGTGTCATAGTCGAAGACGTCCACCCGCTGCGTGGCCGAGTCGATGTAGTACATCTGCTCACCGTCCAGGGTCCACGCGATCCCGTTGGAGACCGTCACGCCAGTCAGCACGGTACTGATCCTGCCTTCTGGGTCGTACCGGTACAGGGCGCCCCGCGGGCTGGCCATGTCGTACGCCATCGATCCGCAGAAAAACCGTCCCTGGCGGTCAGTGCCGCCGTCGTTCATCCGGCACGCCGGATCGTCGAACGCGGCCTGTTCGAGCTCGACCTGGCCCGAGTCGTCGAGCAGCGCGAATCCGCGCTCGACCGCTGCCACCAGGCCTCCGTCGGCCCGCGGGCGGATCACGGCAGCCACGTCGCTGACGTGCCGCCGCCCGACCGTCCCGGTCGCATCGAGGGTGAGCACGTCGCCACGCAGCATGTCGACCCAGCGCAGCACGCCGGCCGCGGTGTCCCACACCGGGCCCTCGCCGTGCTCGGCGCACGGCCCGGTCAGCTGCTCGGCCCGCATCGAGCCGCCTAAGCCGCCTGCCGTGCGCTGGCCGACAAGACCTCGGCCAGCCGTTCCCGGACCACGCAGTTCTCGAACCTGAACGAGTCAGCCAGCTCGCGGGCCGTCGCCGGGTCGCCGACGTCGGCGAAGCACCTTCCGAAGTCCTCTACCAGCGGCTCGGCCAGCACGATGCTCCGCACCAGGGTGATCAGCCAGTTCCTGGCGCCGAACGGGTAGGGGTCGAAATCGGGATACTCCTTGGCGAAGGTGTCCTCGAGCGGGGACATGATGTGCCGCACCTCGGTGTCGACGGAGCCCCAGCTGTCGACGCCCAGCCGCGCCTTCTTCGCCGCCAGCTCGCGCAGCCGCGCCCGCCAGGGCGAGCCGGGCGCAGCCGAGACCAGCCCCTGCCCGCCGACGTCCTTGTAGGCCCACACCGCCCACCCGGCCCCGTGTCGCTGGTAAATCTCCAGCTGATCTTGCAGCAATTGGTACTTCTGCTCGTCGCGCTCCGGGTCACCGGTAAACACCGGGCCGAACTCGCCGATCCAGATCGGCGTCCCGGTGGCCCGCATGAACTCCGTTCGCCGCAGGAACGTCTCCTCGACCTGGTCGCGGTCGACGTAGACCCCCTCGGTGAGGCCAGGGTACGGGCCGCCGTAGACGAAGCCGGGCAGCGCATAGTCGTGCGCGGTATAGACCGTGTTCTCGTAGACGGGCTGGCGCTCGAAGGCGCTGAAGTCGGTGGAGTAGCGGTTGCCGTCCAGGAAGATGATGTGATCCGGGTCGGACGACCGCACGGCCTGGACCGCCCGGTCATAGAACGGCTTGAGGAGTTCGCCGGTGGCGTCCGCCGGCTCGTTCATGATGTTGTAGCCCGCCACTACCGGGTTGTCCCGGTAGCGCTCGGCCAGCGCCTCCCACAGCCGCACGGCCCGGTCCTGGAAGTGACGGTAGTTCCAGAACAGCGCCTTGTGCGTCTCGTTGTCGCTGTGCCAGTGGTGGTTCTGCGATCCGGGCAGGGCATGGAAGTCGAGGACCGCATACAGGCCGTTCCCGCGGCAGTGCTCGATGGCCTGATCGAGCAGCGCGAACCCTTCCTGCTTGTGCTCGAATGGCCGGGCGTCGTCCTCGAAGTGCCGGTAGTTGAACGGGATCCGGACCGAGTTCATGCCGAGGGATGCCAGGTAGCGGGCGTCAGCGTCGTCGAAGAACACGGTCATGAACTCGTCGAAGAACGCCTGGTACAGCTCGGATCCGAGGACCCGGTGCAGCGCTCGCCGGTGCTGCGACTCGGTGCCCGGGTACCCGGTCAGGAAATTCTCCATGTTCATCCAGCCGCCGATGTTGTAGCCGCGGAGGATGACATGCTGTCCGGTGCCGTCGATGATCTTGCCGTCCCGGACGGAGAGAACAGAGCTGGGCATGCGGACCGCTCCTTTCCCGGCCGCGAGCCGTTGCCTCGGTCCGCGGCGAGCTGAGTCTCTAGAAAGTTTCGAAACTTTGCCTCATCACTTGCAACGTATCGACTGGACTTAACCTCGTCAAGATCCATGCCAGGAAGGCTCATTGGCAGGCTAAGCCCTGATGGGAGGACTCTGCGACAGGAGTACGAGGGTACGTCTCTGGGCCTATCACGGCAGAAACTTTCGGGCACAGGCGGTTTCCAGGGTCGGTCAGGAATTAGGTAATCCGAACGTCCGTGGTCATATGCCTCAGCCCGGAGGCGATGCGCTCGGGCCCGGTCAGGTCGACCGGCAGAACCGCCGCCATGTCCGCGCTCGAGGCGCCCAGCCGCAGCTCGATCCGGCCCGGCTCTACGATGCGTTTCCCGTGTCGCCCGGCAAACGAGGTCAGGTCGGTGTGCACGGTGAACTCGACCCGGCGGCTCTGGCCCGGTTCGAGGTCCACCCGGGCATACCCGATCAACGCCACGGTGGGACGGGTCACCTGCGCGACCGGGTCATGCAGGTAGAGCTGCACTATCTCGGTGCCCGCCCGCTCGCCTACGTTCGTCACCGTCAGCCAGACGCGGACCTCGCCGTCGGTCTGCACCCGTACCGGCGTCACAGCGGCCAAGGGTTCCGCCGGTCCAGCGGCCTCCGCGGGCCGGCAGCCGAAGTCAGTCCATCGGAAGGAGGTGTAGGACAAGCCATGGCCGAATGCGTACAGTGGCCCGGGATCCAGCGAGCTGACCTCAGACCGGTGGGCCAGTATCGGGCCGATGTAGGTGGCCGGCTGGGCTCCCGCGTGCCGGGGCACGCTGACCGGCAGCCGGGCCGACGGATTGACCGCCCCGCTCAGCACCCGGGCCAGCGCGGGGCCGCCCTCTTGCCCGGGGAAGAACGCCAGGACCGTGGCCGCCGCGGGGAAGGCGCCGAGTGCGTACGGCCGCCCGGCCAGCAGCACGATGACCAGCGGTGTCCCGGTGGCCAGCAGCGCTTCGAGAAGCTGACCCTGGATCCCGGGCAGGCTCAGGTCGGTGGCGTCGCAGCCTTCGCCCGAGGTACCGCGGCCGAACAAGCCGGACCGGTCGCCGAGCACGGCGATGCACACCTCGCTCCCGGCCGCCAGGGCCACCGCGGCCGCCAGGCCAGACGGATCGGGATCGTCTACCCCGCATCCCGGGGAGAACTCGATCTTGCGGTCCGGCAGTTCGGCGCGCAGCGCGGCGAGGAAGGTCGGGATCTCCACGCCCATGTCGAGCTCGGGGTACTTGACCCCGACGTGGCTGGGGAATGAGTAGCAGCCGAGCATGGCCATGGGGTCGTCGGCGCGCGGCCCCACCACCGCTATCTGGCCGTGGCCGGATAGCGGCAAGATGCCGTCGTTGGCCAGGAGCACGATTGACTCCTCGGCCAGCCGGGCAGCTGTCCGCCGGGCCGCTGGGGGCGCCAGGTCGACCGCGGTCGGCTGCGCCGTGGCCGGGTTCCAGGACGGGTCGAGCATGCCGAGTTCGCACTTCTGCCGCAGCACCCGGCGGGCAGCGCGGTCGACCAGGGCCTCGTCCACCTCCCCGCGCTCGATCGCGCCGATGAGCGGCGAGCCATAGCACCGGATGGTGGGCAGCTCCACGTCCACGCCGGCCGCCAGCGCCAGGCCGGCCGCCTGAGCCGGGTCGCCCGCCACCCCATGAAGTAGCTCGAGGAAGCTGATGCCGAAGTAGTCGGCTACTACTGTTCCCGTGAAGTCCCACGTGTCACGGAGCAGCTCGGACAGCAGCCGGGCATCCGATGCGGTCGGGATGCCGTCGATGTCGGTGTACGCGTGCATGACAGAGCGGGCACCACCCAGCCGGATGGCCATTTCGAATGGCGGCAGCAGCAGATCCGCGAGTTGCCGGCTCGTGACGGCGGCGGGTGCCAGGTTGCGGCCGCCGCGCGAAGCGGAGTAGCCCACGAAGTGCTTGAGGGTGCTGATGAGCCCAGTCGACTCAAGCCCGCGTACGTATCCCGTGCCGACCGTCGCGACCAGGTAGGGATCTTCACCGATCGTTTCCTCGGTCCGGCCCCAGCGAGGATCCACCGTGACGTCGAGAACGGGGGCCAGGCCCTGATGCACCCCAACGGCCCGCATGCTGGTGCCGATCTGCACGGCCATTTCTTCCACGAGCGCCGGATCGAAGCTGGCGCCCCAGGCCAGCGGGACCGGGTAGATCGCCGCTGTCCAGGCGGTGAACCCGGCCAGGCACTCGTCATGGGCGATGGCCGGGATGCCGAACCGGCTCGCCGCCACGATCTCACGCTGGGTCTGCACCAGGGCCTCGGCACCGGCCCGGGCTGTAACGGGCTTGGTGCCGAACGGCCTGGTGAGCTGGCCGAGGCCAGCCCGGATGAACTCGGTCCAGTCGGCCGGTGCCATGGTCAGTTCGTTCTGCATCGGGGCCACGCCAGGCGCGTCTGACACGCTCGCCGGCCAGGTGCTGTACAGCTGGCCGACCTTCTCGGCCAGCGTCATCCGGCGGAGTAGGTCGGTGACGCGTTCCTCGGCGGGGCGGCCGGGATCACGCCAGGCCGGCCCGGCTGGAGAGCCGCCAGCAGGTACGGAGCCGGGCGGCGGAGGACTGGCCGTGTCCGGCGACAGGACCTCCAGCCGGCTGTCGGCCTGCTGGTCCGGTTCGTCGTCGTGTCGGGTCATCTGGCTCCTATCTCTTCATCTGTCACTGATCGGCTGTATGCCCTGGTCAGGCCGCGCTGTCTCAACGAATCTGCCTGACTCCCCGAACCCGGTCCGCCGCTACCTTCGTTTTGCCTGCTATGCCGCAGCCCACCTGGCGGGCGGCGGGGCGGTGCTGGACCTGACCACCAGCGAGGTGGCCAGCTCCATCCGGTTGCTGCCCTCCACGCTGGCAGGCTTGAGCACCATCCGGGTAGCCGCGGCCGCCATCTGAGCTAGCGGCTGGGCTACCGTGGTCAGCGGCGGCGAGACCCAGGCCGACATCTCCAGGTCATCGAAACCGACCACGCTGAGGTCATCCGGGATCTTCAGATGGTGCCGCCGCGCCGCCTCATACACGCCCATCGCCTCGAAGTCGTTCCCGGCGAAGATCGCGGTCGGCCGGCCGGGTCGCGACAGCATGCTGGTCGCGGCGGCCAGCGCGGAGTCGAACTGGAAGTCCCCGACCCGGACCAGGGCAGGATCAACCTCGATGCCGGCGTGCTCGAGCCCGGCCCGGTACCCGTGCACCCGGGCCTGGCTGCACGGCAGCGACGGGCGGCCGGTGATGGTGCCGATCCGGCGGTGCCCGAGCCCGATCAGGTGCTGGGTCGCCATCAGGCCGCCCGCCCAGTTGGCCGCGCCGATCGAGGGGATCCTCGGGTCGGGCTGGCCGACCGGGTCGACGATCACCACCGGTACGTGCATCCCGGCCAGCCGTACCCGGCTGGCCGGGGACAGCTCGGTCAGCACCAGGATCACCCCGTCGGTGCGGCTGGCCGACAGCCGGGTCAGCCACTCGTCCTGCGTCGCGTCTCCGGCCAGCACCGACACGGTGACGCGGTGCCCGTAGCTGGACGCAGCCTTCTCCGCCCCCTTGATGATCTCGACCGCCCACGGGTTCAGCGCGCCGGTGAACACCAGATCGATCAGCCCCGACCGGTCGGGTCGGCGTGGTGTCGTGTACTTGTACTCAGCCAGCAGCGCCTCGACCCTGGACCGGGTGGCGGCCGCGACGTCCGTTCGGCCGTTCACGACCTTTGATACGGTCGGCACCGACACCCCCGCCGCCGCGGCCACGTGCGCCAGCGTCACCTTCACTTCAGTGCTCCGGCGGTCAGCCCGCGCTCGAACAGGCGCTGCAGGCACAGGTAGGCGATGACCTCCGGGATAGCGGTGATCACCGCCGACGCGACCACCTTGGTCTGGTCGTCGCTGAACTCGCTGACGAAGAACGACGGCAGCAGGGTGATTGTCTGGGTGCTCGGCGTCTGCAGGAAGACCAGCGGGAGCAGGTAGTCGTTCCAGGCAGCGATCAGCGTCAGGATGATGATGGCGGCGGCGATCGGCCGGGTCAGCGGCAGGATGATCTTCCAGAAGATCAGCGCCGCGTTCGCCCCGTCCACCCGGGCGGCGTCGAACAGCTCATCCGGGATGCTGTTCACGAAGTTCCGCGTGAGCAGCACGGCGAACGGGATCTGCAGGGCCGCCAGCGGCAGCATCACCGAGGCGTAGGTGTTGTACAGGCCCAGGTGGACGGCGGTCGAGAAGAGCGGCGTGAGCAGCACCACCTCCGGCATCGTGAGCGCCGCCAGCATCATCCAGAAGTACACCTCCTTCCACCGGACGTGCAGCTTAGAGAAGCCGAACGCGGCCAGCATGGTCAGGCAGTAGACGATGATGATCACGCCGAGGGCAATGATGGTGCTGTTGAGGAAGAACCGCGGGACCACCCCGGTCGCCCAGACCGCCTTGTAATTGCCCCAGCCCTGCCCGGACAGCGATTCCTGCACCATCGCGATCAGCGGGAACAAGAAGGGGAGCACCATGATGGTCAGGATGACCTGCAGGATTACCTTCGAGCTCAGGCGCCTGGTCTCGAACATGGGAGTTAGTTCCTCCTCGTGCCGCGCAGCCCGAAGGCGAGGGCTCCGACCAGCGACAGGATCAGCAACAGGATCGACAGCGCCGCCCCGTACCCCACCTCGGCCTGCGGGATGCTGACCCGGTAGATCAAGGTGCCGAGGAACTCGGTGGCGTAGTTGGGCCCGCCCAGGCTGACCAGGTAAGGCACGTCGAACGTCTTCAGCGCGCCGATCACGCTCAGCATGGCCAGGGCGATGGTGGTGCCCCGCACGTTCGGCCAGACGATGCGGGTCAGCACCTTGACGCCGTTCGCGCCGTCGATCCGCGCCGCCTCCAGGATCTCCTTGTCGATCTGGGTCATCGCGGCGAAGTACAAAATGAAGGTCACCCCGGTCCATTCCCAGACCGTGATGGCCATGATGACCGGCAGCGCCGTGCTGGACTGGGCGAGCCAGGGGTGCGCCAGCGAGCCGAGCCCGATGTCGGACAGGATGGCGTTGAACTGGCCGTTCGCCGAGAAGATCTGCCGGAAGATCGGCGCCATCGTGGCCGGCGCCAGCACCACCGGGATGAAGATGATCACCTTGTACAGGTTGGGCAGCTTGACCCTGGAATGCAGCAACGCCGCGAAGGTGAAGCCGAGCGCCGTCTGCACCGTGAACGTGACGATAAAGAAGATGACGGTGTGCCTGATCGTGTCCCAGAACACCGGGTCGTGGAAGGCCTGGGTGTAGTTGGCGAAGCCGACGTGCTTCGGGTTCGGGCTGACGCCGTCCCAGTTGAGGGTGGATATGTAGCCGGTGTAGCCGATGCAGTAGTAGATCAGGCCGACGACGAAGACGAACGCCGGGAGGATCCACGGCAGGCCCGGCGGCCGCCGCGGGCCACGCCTGCGGCCTTTCGGCCCAAGGTGACCCGCGGCGGTTTCCGATTGCCGGGTACGGGAGACGGTGGTTCCTGTCCCTGCGCTGCTCACGTTCGAGCCCTTCCGTGTCGTCTCGTCACTTGCCCGGCTGCGTCCGCGCTATCCGACGGCCCCGTGGTTGGGAAGCTTGGCCGCCGCGGCCTGAAGGGTGGCCGCTGCCTGGGCCGGAGTCGCGCTGCCCGAGGCCACGGTGGTACTCGCTGACCCGATGGCCAGTTGCAGGTCCGGGCTGACCGTGGCCAGCCGCGGCTCGTCGGAGGTCACCGCGCCGCTGATCAGCTTGCTCAGCACCGGCTGCTGGGCGCCGGACTGGACCAGGCTGATGGTCGGCCAGTTGGGCTGGACGCCCTTCAGGGCGGCGATGTCGTCCAGTGCGTCCGCGACCTGCTGCTGGCCGGCCGTCGACGTGCCCAGCCAGGTCGCGAACGTAACGGCCGCCGCCTGGTGGCTGGACTTGGTGTTGACGGCGATGCCGTAGTCCGAGTCGCCGTACAGCGCCCCGGTGGTGCCTGTGCCCGCCACGTCGGGGAACAGGATAGGTATCGCGGTGAAGTTCTTCGGGCTGGACACACCGGCGCCAGAGATCCCTGCGCTCATGCCGGCTGTGGTGGTGTTCTGCATGTACCAGGTACCCATCATGACCATGGCGTACTTGCCCGACAGGAAGTCGTTGTTGGCGTCCGGGTACTGCTGCACGCCGAGCGCGCCCTTTTCCATGATCCCGTCGGTGAACATCTGCTTCCAGATGGTCAGCGCCTTCACGATCGTCGGATCGGTCCACGGCACCTGGCCCTGGATCGCCTTGGCCCACACCCCGGGCTTGACGTTATCCGAGATGGCCTGCAGGGTATCTTCGTTGAACGCGGTCTGCCCGACACCCTGGACGAAGCAGCCGACGTTGTGCGCCTTGAACGTGGCGCAGTCGCTCGCCCACTGCTCGAGCGTGGTCGGCGGGGTCAGGTGATACTGGTCGAACAGGTTCTTGTTGATCCAGACCGTGCCGGAGTAGACCGCGCCCACCGAGAGGCCGACCAGCTTGCCGTTCAGGATCATGCTGGACACGCCGATCGGGGAGAGCTTGGATTTCCAGTCGCTGCCCAGCGCCTTCTGTGCCGCCGAGGTCAGGTCCACCGCGTCGGGACCGTAGGTCTCGACCGAGCCGTTCGCGCCGCCCGGCGCCACGTCGAACACGTCAGGGCCGACCGTGGAGGCCAGGGCCGGCCGCAGTGCGGCGTTGTAGCCGGCGATGGTGAGCATCTTGTAGGTGATGTGGATGTCCGGGTACTTCTTGTTGAACGCCTTGACGTACTGCTGTGCCACCTGGACGCTCGGGGTCCACCCCCACCAGGTGAGGTTCGCCGAGGTGGCGGAGCCCTTGCTCCCGCCGGGGGAACTGCCGCCAGCGCAGGCAGTGAGGAGCAAAACCAGGAAACCGAGTACCGAGATTGCCGGGATCACGCGCCGGCGGCGTCCTGCATTCGGCGACTTGCGCATGGTGCCTCCTAGGCCGTTTTCTAGCTGCTGAGGGTGCCGCCGTGGCTGAGGCGCTGTGTTGCGTCTTGGGGTGCCCCGGTCCGGCCTGGTTGCCGTGCGGACGGGCAGAAAATTATCGGGCTACCGTTATCGGCATGTCGTGGCGGAGGGCTGCCGCGGACCGGTTCCCTGCCGACCACGGCGTCGTTTACCGGGAAGTATTGGGGATTTTGTCCCATTGTGCGGCATATGCGTCCTCCGATACTCCGATGAACGGGGCGCAAACTCGTGGTGGCGTTTCGAGGCCTCGAATCGGAGTAGACCGGACTTGCGACCTGCGTGTCAAGATGTTGTTAGTAACTTTTCGGTAATAGGGCGGCAACGCTGGACACTTCGCTTCACTGCATCTATGCAGCTCAAGCCGAGGTTAGCGGGCAAATACCAGAACTGAAACTTTCGAATAACCTCAACGCTGACCGCGCATAGCTGCGTCCGCGGCGAGGTCGAGCGCGATGCCGCGGCCCAGGCGGGGGACGCTGGAGCCGCGATCGGCGCAGCTGGAGCGGGCGATGTGTCTCCGTCGCTGTCGCGTCGTTCGCCAGGGTGAGGGCGGCGATACTTGACACCGGGGATGCGCCCGCCGTACGTTGCCAGCAGGTTTCCCGGATAGCTGGATTTGCCGAAAATTTCGGATAAAACTTGCCGAAGCCGTCTTCCTGGCTGCGGCGGGGAGGACCGGACCGTGCCTGCTGACCGATACGCGCCCGCCCGCGAGGACAAATTCTCGTTCGGCATCTGGACCGTTGGATGGCAGGGCGTCGACGTGTTCGGGGCGGCCACCCGGCCGCCGATGCCGGCCGAGCGGGCCGTGTACAAGCTGGCCGAGCTTGGCGCCTACGGAGTCAACTTCCACGACAACGACGTATTCGGCTTCGGGGCCAGCCCGGGCGAGCGGGACGAGCGCATCGCCGCATTCCGCAAGGCCCTGGCCGAGACGGGACTGGTAGTCACGACCGCCACCACGAACCTCTTCGGCCATCCGGTCTTCAAGGACGGCGGCTTTACCGCGAACGACCGGGATGTGCGCCGGTTCGCGCTAGCCAAGGTGATGCAGAATCTCGACCTGGCCGCCGAGCTCAGCGCGCGGACCTACGTGTTCTGGGGCGGGCGGGACGGCGCCGAGTCAGGCGCGGCCAAGGATGTGCGGGCCGCCCTCGACCGGCTCAAGGAGGCTTTCGACATCCTCACCGCCTACGTCCTGGACCAGGGCCATGACCTGCGGTTCGCGATCGAGCCCAAGCCGAACGAGCCGCGCGGCGACATCCTCCTGCCCACGGCCGGGCACGCTCTGGCCTTCATCGGTGAACTCGCCCACCCCGAGATGGTGGGGATCAACCCCGAGGTCGGGCACGAGGAGATGGCGGGCCTGAACTACGCCCACGGCATCGCCCAGGCACTGTGGCACGGCAAGCTGTTCCACATCGACCTGAACGGGCAGAACGGTCCCCGCTTCGACCAGGATCTGCGGTTCGGCGCGGGCAATGCGCGGGGTGCCTTCTGGGTGGTCGATACGCTGCTGGCTGGCGGATACGAGGGGCCCGTGCACTTTGATTTCAAGCCCTCGCGTACCGAGGACGATGATGGCGTATGGGCGTCGGCCGCGGCGTGCATGCGTAACTACCTGATCCTCCGCGATAAAGCGCGGGCGTTCCGCGCTGACCCCGAGGTGCAGCAGGCGCTGGCTGCGGCCCGGGTTGACCAGCTTGCGCGGCCAACGCTGGCCGAGAGCGAGACCTGGCGCGACGTCCGCGGGTTCACCGCCGACGCTGACCAGCTCGGCCGCCGGGGCATGGCCTTCGAGCGGCTAGACCAGCTCGCGCTCGAGCATCTCTATGGCGTCCGCTGAGAGGTCTGTCTAGTGGCCATCGTCATGCCTGCCGACCGCCGCCCGCTGGGCCGGACCGGGCTGCAAGTCTCTCCGGTTTGCATCGGCACTAGCCCGCTGGCGAGCATGCCGGGACTATACGGCTATGAGGTAGCCGCAGACCGCGCCGAAGCGACGATCGGTCAGGTACTGCGCGGTCCGTTTAACTTCATGGACACCTCGAACAACTACGGCGGCGGCTCTGCCGAGCGGCGTATCGGCCATGTGCTGGCGTCCTCCGGCGGACTGCCGCCCGGATTTGTCCTGGCCACCAAGGTGGACGCCGACCCTGACACTGGCGACTTCTCCGGGGAGAGGGTCAAGCGGTCGGTCGCCGAGAGCCTGGACCGCCTTGGCCTGGATCGGGTCCAGCTGATGTACCTTCACGATCCCGAGTACCACCTCACGTTCGCCGAGGCGATGGCTCCTAGCGGCCCGGTGCGGGCCCTGGCTGACCTGCGCGACCAGGGAGTACTGGCCCACGTGGGAGTGGCGGGCGGCCCGATTCCGCTGATGCGCCAGTTCCTGGCCACCGGGGAGTTCGAGGTGGTGCTTAATCACAATCGGTTCACGCTGGTCGACCGCAGCGCCGGGCCGCTCATGGACGATGCGGCCGAACGCGGCATCGCGTTCCTCAACGGCGCGCCGTACGGCGGAGGCATCCTGGCCAAGGGGCCCGATCACCAGCCGAAATACGCCTACCGACCTGCCAGCGACGGCGTTCGCGAGGCGGTCCGCGCCATGCAGCGGGCCTGCGCCGAACATGGCGTATCCCTGACCGCCGCAGCGCTGCAGTTCTCGCTCCGCGACCCGCGAGTCACCTCCACCGTGGTGGGCGTATCCGAGCCATCCCGGATCGACCAGATCAGCACCCTGATGGCCGAGCCGATCCCGGCCGGGCTGTGGGTCGAGCTCGACCGCCTGGCCCCCGGCCCGCAGAGCTGGCTCACCTGATGCCGGCTCGATGCCTGGACGGACAGGTCGCGGTGGTGACCGGCGCCTCGGCTGGCATCGGGCTGGCCATCGCCAAGCGCTTCGTGGCCGAAGGCGCGTATGTCTTCGTCACCGGGCGTCGACCAGAGGTCCTGGACGCGGCCGTGGCCGCTATGGGGGAGAACGTCACCGGCGTGCCCGGTGATGCGGCTAAGGTAGCTGACCTGGACCACGGTGCCTACAACGCCAGCAAGGCCGCGGTACGGTCATTGGCCCGCACGCTAACGGCCGAGCTCAAGAACCGCCGGATCCGGGTCAACGCGCTGAGCCCGGGTCCTACCGAATCGCGCGGTTTCGAAAGGTTCGCCGGCGACCGGATCGAAGAGCTGAGGTCAGAGCTGGCCGAGTCCATCCCGGTTGGCCGGATTGGCCGACCCGATGAGATAGCCAGCGCGGCGCTCTTCCTGGCCAGCACGGAGAGCAGCTTCGTGGCCGGCGTGGAACTGGTCGTGGACGGCGGGATGAGCCAGATATGACAGCAGCCCAGCGGTATCGCCCATCCTCCCGGGCCCGTGGCCTGTCGTGGGCGCATTACGATGACGCTGACCGGCGGGGCAGGCACAGAAAGCATTCAGCGACCTTGGCACCGCACCGGCCGAAGGGAGCGTGCTGGTGAGCGACTCACCGATTGCCCGCGAGCGGGTGCGGCTAGCCGACATCGCGGCCGCGGCCGGCGTATCAGTGCCGACGGTATCCAAGGTGCTCAACGGGCACTCCCAGGTCTCGGCCAAGACGCGGGCCCGTATCGAGGCGCTGCTGGTGGACTATAACTACGCGGCACCCCGGCGCACGGGCCGGTTGTGCCTGATTGACCTGGTGTTTGCCGATCTCAGCCCGTGGGCGGTCGAAATCATCCGCGGCGCGGAAGGGGCGGCCTTCGCCGAGGAATGCCGGATCGCGGTGTCAGTGGTGTCCGGCGAGGCAGACACGAAGGAATGGCTGGCCCGGCTGTCGAGCGGGCAGACCGACGGGGTGATCCTGGTGCTCACCGAGTTGTCGCCTGCCTATCGGGCCCAGCTGGCCGCGATGCATATACCGGTCGTGATCGTCGACCCGGTCGGCCAGCCCGACCCGAGGATCCCGTCGATCGGCGCCACGAACTGGGCAGGTGGCCTGATGGCGACCGAGCATCTGATCGAGCTCGGGCACCGCCGGATCGGCACCATTACCGGCCGCCCGTCACTGCTATGCAGCCAGGCCCGGCTGGACGGCTACCGGGCCGCGCTGGAGCGTGCCGGCATACCGGCCGACCCCACCCTGGTTTACTCGGGCGATTTCCACTTCGAGGCGGCCCTGGTGGCGGCGACCGCGATGCTCGATCTTGCCGAGCCGCCCAGTGCGATTTTCGCCGGCAGCGACATGCAGGCAATGGGCGTCTACGAGGCAGCGCGGCTGCACCAGCTGCGGATCCCGGATGATCTGAGCGTAGTCGGCTTCGATGATCTGCCCATGTCGGCCTGGGTCTCGCCGCCGCTGACCACGATCGTCCAGCCATTGGCGCAGATGGCGGCGATGGCCACCCGGACAGTGCTCGCGCTGCTCGAGGGCCGGGCCGACGAGTCGAGCAACCGGATTGAGCTGACGACCTCGCTGGTCGTCCGGGCCAGCACGTCGCCGCCGGATGGCCGGGCCGGAACACCACCCCAGGCTAAGTCTCAGGTCAGCCCGCGGCGTGCGTGAGCTGACGATCGCGGCCGTAGAGGTGGAGGCCGTATGCGGCCCGGCGGGCCGGTTTCCTTATCCGGCGCTGCGGCAGGTCCTGCCGCTGGACGTCTACCGCTCACCGGGTGAGCCGGCCGAGACGGGCGGTGAGCCTGACCCGGGCCAGACCGTCGAGGCCCTGTACCTGAAGATCACCACGCGGCAGGGTCCGCAGGGCCTGTACGGCCCGGTGGATCCGGTGGCGGCCTGGCCCCTGACCCGGGTCCTGGCGCCGTTCCTGACCGGGCAGGACGCCCTGGCCCACGCCGCGCTGTGGGACAAGATGGCCCGGCTGGACCGCCACTCCCGTCACGGGCACCTCAAGATGGCGATCAGCGCCGTGGATAACGCGCTGTGGGACCTGCGCGGGCGGGCCTTTGACGCGCCGGTGTGGCAGCTGCTCGGCGGTTCTGGCCGGGCGAGCGTGCCTGCCTATGTCAGCACGCTCGGCGCGCCGCACGACGCCGCGGCAGTCCGGTCGCTGGCCCGGGAGCTGGCCGATGCCGGGTTCTGCGGCCAGAAGTGGTTCCTGGCTCACGGCCGGGCCGACGGGGCAGCCGGGATGCGCGCCAACATCACCCTGGCCGAGGTAGTCCGGGACGCGGTGGGCCCCGATGTCCCGCTGATGTTCGACGCGTTCATGAGCTGGGACCTCCCGTACGCTATCGGCTGGTGCCAGGAGGTCGCCGGCGCCCGGCCGGCCTGGCTGGAGGAGCCGTTCGCGCCCGGCCAGGCGGACGCCTACGCGGCCCTCCGCGACAAGACCACGATTCCCCTGGCCGCCGGTGAGCACCTGTACGACCGGCAGGAACTGCTGCCGTTCCTGACCCGGCGCATCCTCACCGTCGTCCAGGCCGACCCCGAATGGTGCGGCGGTGTCACCGAGCTATCCCGCATCTGCGCGCTGGCCGAGACGTTCGGCGTGCCGGTTATCCCGCACGGCCACGGCCTGCACGCGGCGATACACGTGGTCGCGAGCCAGTCGCCTGGGACCTGCCCGATGACCGAGTACCTCTACCGCATCATGCCCGGCCGGCACCGGTTCGAGGCCGCGCCACCCGAGCCCGCCCGCGGGACCTTCTCACTTCCCCGGCGCCCCGGGTTCGGTATCGAGCTCAACGACGAGGTGATCACCAGCCGCCGTCCCTGGAGCTAGATCCCGGGCGAGGAAGGACACCATGGGTACGTTCAGCGGCAGGGAGCTGATATTCCGGCGGGAACGGTGCTGCGAGATCGGGGTCGCCGGGCCGGACCCTGACACCCTCGGCCCGGGGCAGCTGCTGGTCGAGGTCCGCTACTCGCTGATCAGCCAGGGGACAGAGCTGGCAAACTTCACCGGACTCGACCCCGGCACGCGAGAGGCCGGCAGCTGGAACTGCTATCCGCACCGGCCCGGCTATGCCTCGACGGGAACCGTTGTCGCGGCCGGACCGCCCGCCGACGGCGCGCCCGCATTCACCACCGGCGACCAGGTGTTCGCCATCACGAACCACGCCCGCTACGGCGTGGCCGATACCACGACGCGCCCGGTGATAAAGCTGCGCGATGACGACGATCAACGGACGCTGATCTTGTGCCGGATGGCAGCCGTCGCGATGACCGCCATCCGCAAGTCGAGCTCGGTCGACCTAGGCGGGCACGCCGTCGTCGTGGGACTCGGCCTGGTCGGCTACTTCGCCGCGCAGCTGCTGCACCTTGGTGGCATGGGCGTCCTGGGCATCGAGGCCTCCGCCGCCCGGCGGGAGGCGGCCGCGGCCGCGGGCCTGCGCGTCGGGACGGCTGACGCCATCACGGACGTCCGGGTGCACAGGACGGGCCGGATGGACGGGCCCGACCTGGTGATCGAGGCCACCGGATCACCAGCCGGCCTGCGCCTCGCCCTCGAGCTCGTCCGCGACGGCGGGGAGGTCGTGCTCCTGGGTACCCCGCGCGGCACATCGGCGTCCGACACGACGAATCTGATGAGCGCGATCCACTACCGCGGCCTGCGGCTCACCGGCGCGCTCGAATGGCTGCTGCCGTTGCACAGCAGCCCATGGTCGGCCCGGTGGTCGCTGTACGACAGCTACCACACCCTGATCGGGCTGCTCCGCAGCGGCGCCCTGGCGCTCGGCGGCTGGCAGGTACGCACCGTAAGCCCAGACGACGCGCAGGCCGTGTACAGCGAGCTCGCGGAGGGGCCGCCGCATGCCCACGCGGTCGTCTTCGACTGGGCGCCATAACTGCTATTCGTCGGCGACGGTCGCGGACCGGCGAACAGAGTTGATGAGCACTGCCCACGGCGTGCCGCCGAGCAGTTGGTGAGCGACGGAGGGGGGTCTGGCGGCCGCCAGTGTGCTGGAGGCGGCGGAGGAGCCTGTGCCCTCGAGGAGGATGTCGGCTACCCGTGATGGCGAGCGTCGCCGGACCTGCATGAGCAGGACCCCGGCTAGTCCCGAACGACCCGCGCCCAGCAAGTTCTGCGCCCGGTCCAGCTCTACTACCAGGCGGGGGTTGTCCAGCAGCGTGAGATCGAACAACCCGACCGACGCCCGTTCGCCGGAGACCACGATCGACGTCACCGCATCCTCCAGGACAGGGACGTCCAGGCGGACGTCCTGCACTTCGACGAGGGTGCGGTCCGAAGCGCTAGAAAGGAGCTGGGCGTAAACGAACCTGGAGCGGTCCCCCGGCCGGAACCTGACGGGTGTCAACGTCACGAACTCGGGAACGGTGGCTCGGTTCTGATATGCCTCAACCGCCAGCACCACGATTCCCCCGCCCTCTGGGCGGGTCGACCAGATGCCCGGGTCAGCCCCTGCCACCCATGCGGCCGGTGAGGCCCACGCCAGCGGGCCGGGCCTGAAGGGCCATCCTTCCGGGGTGACGCTACTCAGCCTGATCAACGTCTGCTCACCTGCGAACAGGTCGGCCGGCTGCTGCTGCTCCGCCCCGTCCAGCCCTACCGCGACCGCGGTATACGAGCCGGGTGCCATCTCAGCCTTGAGCATCCCCACCCCTGTGCCCTGAACCGTTCCGGCCCCGTCGCGCATTTGGAGCACGCCCGCCGGATCGCTGGCTGTGACGAACACCTCACTGGATGCCGCAGCGTCCGGGTCCGCGACGCCTATCAAATTGCCGCCGCGATAGGTCACCGGCGGCCGCAAGGTCAACTGCACGCTGGCATCCGCATACAGGTCGAACGATTGTTTCGCCATCAACTGGTCAGCGCGAATCGTGACACGGTGGCGGCGCGGCGGGATCTCCAAGGCGACGGGAGGTGGCCCTGGCTTACTCAGGTCACCGTCCTCGCCATCGCCGGGAACCGGCCAGGTAACCCGGACGCTCAGCTGCGCGAGATCGTCGTCCGTGGCCGGGCCACGGTCGACTCCGACCCTGAGTCGCACCGGGTCGAACGACCCATCAGGGAACGCGGCCAGCACCAGGTCACCCTCGCCGAAATATCTGGGGGTCTGGCCGAGGACGGACTGCGCGATGTAACCGCAGAGTGTGGACCAGCGGACCTTGTAGGGCCGGCCGGTGGTATCGGTGTCGTCGAAGACCTTGGCGGCGCCGATCCCGGTCAGCCCCTGGGTAACGGCCCGGCTGACGACGCCACGCAATTCGCCGTCTTGTTCGTCCCCGGCCGCCGTCTCACCCGGAGCGGTGGCCCGCAGGACGAAGACGCGCGAAGCCCCGCCCTGTCCCCTGGCTCGTGGCGCCAGGTTGCGTCCGAGGCTGCCAAGCTCGAAGGGCTCCCGGAACGGGAGGTTGCGGCAGGCATCCACGATCACTATGACCTCACGGAACGGCGCCATCGTCAGCTGGCGGCAGAGGTCCTCGACGCCGATGCTCGCCGAGGCTGGATCGGCGGCCGCGAAGTCGGTCAGCAGTATGGCATCGCGGCTGCTCAGCGGGTTAACCGGATCGGTCCGGCAGCCGTGCCCGGCGAAGTAGAAGTAAAGTCGGCGCTTCTCGGGCCCGTCTACCAGCCCGCGGACCGCTTCTGCTATCGCGAGGCGGCTGGCGGGCCCGTCAACGTCTCCGGCCGCCGCCTGGGCTCCGTCGGCGCTGCAGCTGACGAGCAGGGTAATGTCCTCGCGGGCCAGTCCGCCGCCGGAGTCCCGCAGCAGCCAGTCCCGGACCGCCAGGGTGTCCCGGACGGCCGCGCGCAGGTTTCCGCCTGGCAGGCGCGGGTAGTCGTCGCAACCCACGAGCAGCGCATGATCAGACACGTCAGCTCAACCTGATCTCATCTCCGGTGATGTATTCCACCCCGGGCGACAGCTCGCGTATCTCACCTTGGGGCACCGGCCGCTCATTAACCCAGAACCCGCGCTCATCCACCTTCAGCTGGGCGATCTTGGCCCCGATGACCAGCGGCGCGGAACCATGAAAGGTGAGCTCGCTGGTCCGCGTCGAGGACCCGCTGACCGTGACGTCCCCTCCCACCAGCTCCTGGACGGTCGGGATACCGACCTTCAGGTCCATCCCCTTCTCATCCCGCATCTTCGAGGTGACTCCGGCGGCCTTGAGCGCGGCCACGGCGGTGTAGAGGCGCTCAGCCACCAGCAGGTCGGCGACGCGCCCGGCCCCGGGCGCCAGGTCTGCATCAGACAGCCAGGCATCGAGGCGAGCTAGGTTGACGACGTCCGCGGTCACGTCGGTGTAGTGGTATCCGACGGAATGCGCTCCGGTGGCCGACAAGTCGAGACCTGCCTTGCCGCCGAGCGCGGTGAGAATCGTGTTGACGAGGCCAAGAGAAAGCCCGGCTTTGGCGGATCTTGCTACGGTACCAGCGGCGTTCGCGGTGATCTGGTCACGCCGTACGGCCTCGGCAGGCAGCGGGTTCCTGGCCGCTAGCACGTCGGATAGAAAACCGAAACGCCGGAGCGCACCGCCGTTCCGCGTCAGGATCCACAAGACATCGAAATCAGTAGTCGGCATCGCCATTGGCAGGTAGTCGCGATCCGGCAGGAAAGATTTGCTGCCACGGCTGAAGAGACTCAAGGCTTCTTCTCCATAATTAGGGAGCATAATGGTGCGAGCTACGCCGGTCACAACGACCGAATCGACCGGCTCATAGATCGGCGACTCGATGCGTTTCGGACGCACCTATCACTCAGTGTGATTTCTCCTGTCAGAGTAGCCCTTGGCGGCCGCGTTGTCAGCGGGGACGCGACCGCATGAAGGCTGCCACGAGCCCAGGCTCCTGTCCGAGGTGAACGTCGGCATCGTTCGAGACCATCGTCTCGTCCCGAAGGCTGATGGAGCCGGTGGCATCGCGGGCTTGCTCGAGCTGAGGCCGTGGCGAGGAAACCTTCGACCTCACCCTGCAAGGGAGGCCGGATTGGCACGGGTGGTCAGGGTGGTGGGGAGGTCGGAGCCCGGCACCTGGACATACTCCTCCGGCAGCCGCCGTACTGAGTGATCGGCTCGCCCACCTGGCCGGCCGGAGTTCGGTGTATCTTTACCCGAAACTTGATGCTCTCTATTATTGGGAGAACCGCCCGGCCTATGGCATGTTCCTCAGCGGACGCAGAAGCTGCGGTTGTCAGCAGTGCCCGGGAGACATAAACAACTTTTCTGGTGATGGCTAGAAGCCGTGCAGCTTGTGCATTGATGCCAGCCTAGAGTCATAGGCCGGATGGCGACCGGAGGATTCGGTTTGCGTGCTGCGGCCGCTCGCCTGAGGGGGTCGTGGTGGACGGCGACATTGAGTTGGAGATCGGCGCCGGATCTGGGCCGGGTAGTTACCTGGTGCGGGTGATACACGCAGCAGCGGGCGGCGAGCCAACTGGCACGCTGGAACTCGATGTAGAAGAGTTGCTGGACAGGCGCATCCTACTGGAGATGACGCTGCTGGCTTCTGGGGTACGGCGCCGGTCGCGATCGGCGCCGGAGGCCGAACAGCCAGTGCGGGAGATGGGGCGGCAACTGTTCCAAGCGCTGTTCCCTCCCGGGCCGGTCTATGGCCTGTACCGAGCAAGCCTGGGGGTCGTGCAGCAGCGGGGCGAACGGCTGCGGGTGGTGCTGAGGCTCACCGCGCCGGAGCTCGCGGCGTTGCCGTGGGAGATGTTGTTCGACCCGGAGACCGAGACCTACTTGTGCCGCAAAGAGCCGCTGGTGCGTCATGTCCCGGCGCCTTTCACCGGTCCTCCCTTGGAGGTGCGTCCGCCCCTGCGGATACTCGGCTTGGTCGCTTCCCCGCGGGGACTGCCGCCGCTGGATGTGGAGGCGGAGAAGGCTCATCTTGCGGAGGCGCTGGCCGAGCCGATCGCCGGCGGTCTGATCGAGGTGGCCTGGGTTCCGGAGGCGACCTGGGCGGGCGTGCACACCCGTCTGCTGGCTGGGGATTGGCACGTGTTGCATTTCGTCGGGCATGGCGACTATGACACCGGGACCGATGAAGGGGTTCTGGTCTTGGTCGGGGCCGACGGCCGGGCCGATCGGGTCGAGGCCAGCCGGCTGGCTGACTTGCTGGGTGAGGCGCAGCCTACACCGCGGCTCGTGGTGCTGAACTCCTGCTCATCGGGGCAGACAGGGGCTAACGACCTGTTTTCCGGGACTGCCGCCGCATTGGTACGCAGCGGGATCAGTGCCGTGGCGGCGATGCAGTTCAGCATCAGCGACACCGCGGCGATTGCGTTTGCCCGCGGTTTTTACACCGCGATAGCCCGCGGCCGCAGCATCGACGAGGCTGCGCGTAGCGGGCGGATCTCTATCCTCGGTGCTCCCGGCAGTCTGGAATGGGTCACCCCGGTACTGTATGTCCGCGGCCAGGCCACTCAGCTGTTCAGCCTTACCCAGCCACCAGCCGCCGACCGCGAAGATCAGCCTGCAGGCCACGTCACGTCCCGGAATGAGTCACCGGCTACCGCACACACCCCCGACCCGGCCGGCCGGGGGCAGGCGGAATTGCAGAAGCTCTATATCCAGGCGCGCGCTGAGCTGCGGGTCGAGCACTTCGACACCGCGATTAGCTTGTTCGACGGCCTGCTCATCCTCCACCCTGGTTACCGCGACGCCGCCATGCTGCGGGATAACGCCTGCCGCGGCCGGGAACTCGCTAATGCTTACACGTTGGCTATAGCGGCGGAGGACGATGGCGATTGGGCCACGGCTGTCCAGCGATATGGCGAGATTATGCAGGCCAACCCGGATTACCGCGACGCTGCGACCCGGAAGACAGCCTGTGAGGTCCGGCAGAAGGTGACCGATCTGCAAGCCGAGCTGCGCCACCATGCCGCCGCCGGCCAGTGGCAGGCAGTTCTGACCGTGGACGCGGAACTCACCCGGCTCGATCCTTCCTCTTCCGATCCTGAGGGTCTCACCACCCGCGCCCGTGAAGCCCTTGCCGCCGAACAACTCGCCGCCGAGCTGGATCGTCACTACGCCCAAGCGCACGCCGCGGAGGACAGCGGAGACTGGCCCGCGGCTATCCAGGGCTACGGTGAAATCCTCGAGATCGACCCGGCCTACCGTGACGCGGCCGCCCGACGCGAACTGTGCCAGCAGCGAAGCCAGATCGCTGACCTGGAGGCGAAGCTCAGGGCGCAGGCAGCGGCCGAGAACTGGGCGCAGGTCCTCGCCACCATCGAGAAGCTGTCCGAGCTTGACCCGGCCGCAACTGCGGAGCCGTCCTGCACCGAACTCGCCGCCCGCGCGCGCCGAGAGCTTGCTGCCCGTCTCGTCGAGCCGCTATGGCGCATCGGCGGCTCTTGGTCTGTCTTCTCGGTGTCCTGGCATCCGGACGGGCACCGCATCGCCGTTGCCGGTGAAAGCGCCCACACCCTGGTCTACGACATCTCGGGAAAGGAAATCGGGGAAGGACTGGCGGTCAAAGCCGGTGGTGCGTTGACCACGGTTCTGGCTGTCGCGTTCAGTCGGCAGGGTGACCGGCTGGCCACAAGCAACATGGCCAAGACCGCCCGGGTCTGGGATGCGGCCAGCGGCGACAAACTCCTCGAGGTCTGCCACGACAGCGGAACCTGGGACGACGGCGGGATCTGGGCGGTGGCGTTCAGCCCCGATGGCACCCGGCTGGCCACCGGCAGTGAGGACAAGACCGCCCGGGTCTGGGATGCGGCCAGCGGCGACAAACTCCTCGAAGTCCGCCACGACAGCGGAACCTGGGACGACGGCAGAATCTGGGCGGTGGCGTTCAGCCCCGATGGCACCCGGCTGGCCACCGGCAGCCAGGACAACACCGCCCGGGTCTGGGATGCGGCCAGCGGCGACAAACTGCTCGAAGTCCGCCACGACGGCTGGGTGAGGGCGGTGGCATTCAGCCCCGATGGCACCCGGCTGGCCACCGGCAGCAAAGACAAGACCGCCCGGGTCTGGTCCATCGCGGAGTTGTAGGAGCTGTACTAGCGCGGCACCGGATCCGAGGCTCTCGTAAAGTCGCCGAACGGGCGCAGCAAGCCTTCGAAGACGCGATCGGCCGCGTCCGCCCGCGGCTACGACCGGCACCTCGCAAGCGCAGTTTCCACCGCTGCGCCAGCGGAGCAGATAGCTTCTAGTTTCTCAACGAACTCACGCCGTTCCATCGTCTCCGGTTCAGCCAGGCGCCGCTGCAGACGTCGCAGACTGGCATTGATCTGACGGCGGTGCTCATCCAGAATCTGGTCGGCCTGGGCAATTATCCTTTGACCGGCCACAGAGGCGGTGAGTACAAACCATTCTTTACTTTCCCTCGGTATGCTGTTGAGGTTATCGATCTCTGCCTTTCTCATGACTTCAAGCACGGAGATCTTCCTCTTGCGATCGCGCATGAGAGCATACAAACCGGCAAGCGTAATCGCTGCGCCGACCGGCACGACCGCAACGGCAGTAGCGGCACCTATTGCGACCGCACCTATGCCGACCAATGGTGCGATCGTGCCAGCGATACGGGTGGCCTTTCGAACAAGATCTTCGGCCTCCGCATCGGTCTGCTCAGGTTTTGGAAGCGAAAGCCTATCCATACTCAGGGTCTCGCTCCCCCAGTCGCTACCCGGAAGATGAAGGCCCCCGATCAATTCTCGCAATGAGGAAAGCGTGTCCTCTTTGAACTCTTGAAACGCCGCATCCCAGGATGACAGCAGGCCATCGCTGGCGGAGAGCCACTCCTTGACTACCTGAGTCTTCCGAACCTCGATTCGGTTCATTACCTGTTCTCTGCGGAGATTGGCGGATCCGATCTCCTCATCCAGCGCAGCATGCAGCTGGCGTGACAAGCCTGCCTCGTCAAAGGCGCTCAACGCCTCATTGATACTGTGCCGCAGATTCTCGCTCAAGCGAGACCGCAGCGGACCGACCTCTGCGTCGAGCACCCGCACGCCGTCCCTGATGCGGTCCAGCTCGTCCTTGATACGGTCGACCGGGATACGCTCCGTGGCCAGCGCCCCAAGAAGTGCTGCCCGATGTCTCTGGACAATAACTTGAGCTTCGCCTGCGACCACATCAGCGTGTTTTCGCCCGGTGTCAACCTCAATGATCTGGGTGAGCAGCCGACGTAGCTCGTTCATACGGCTTTCGGTGGCAAGCTCGGCCGCAAGATCGGCGTCACTGTGATTCAGATAAGAGCTCCGCGCCTCCAGGGCCGGTGAGACCGCAATGAATCCTTGACCGATAAAGTCTAGATCAGGCTGATCGTCATCTGTCTTAAAGGACTCTCTCAAGTAAAGGGTGTTCTGCTCGGCAGCGGTCTTCCATTTCGGCTCATCATCCATCCCCAGATCCGACGCCAGATCAATTGCCGTAACTACCCAGATAACACGTTTCCCCGAAGTCTTATGATGCTGATAAAGGAAGCGGATTAGTTCCAGGGCCGACTCGGAGAGGGTGTCGGTCGCCCGCGCGACATATACGAAACAATCCGCGTCCTGCATCCTTTCCGTAACGATAGCATCGTGAACGCGGTTAGGGGAATTTATCCCGGGAAGATCATACAATTGGGTGGGCAGCACATAATCGGGAACCAATATTTCGATTTCTGCAACCTGTCGCTGTCGATCGGCCGGCAACCGGTTTAGCATGAGTTCTGGCAACTCCGTAGCATAAGCAGCGACCTTGTGCGGAGTGTCGGCGACCCCCTTATCCTCCCAGCCTCCTGCGTCCGTAAATTTAACGCGCAGCGATGGTGCCGATGGTGCCGATGGTGCATCTGTTGCCGCCGATATCGGAATCACTCGCGCTGGGCATGAGCTTGTTGGCTTCGGAGATGCCGGAAGCAAGCCGACGTACTTATCGACGAGGTTACCTTTGACTCGCAGTCTCTCTAGATGAAGATGCTTCTGCAAGCCGCTAACAAGGAAACTCTTACCTGATGAGAACTCACCCAGGAAGGCCAGAGTCAAGAGGGAGGATGATGCACGAGTACGCAAGTGCCGGAGATCATGAAGATCCTCGTCAAGGTCTTCGGTCGATAGCAGGCTACGCTCGTGCTGCGACTGAAGCGCATCCACCTGAGAGAGCCATTCACGCGACCCTTCCAGTGCCTGCTGCAGCGCGAGCATGAGCTCGTCAACGGTCTCCATGTTCCCCCCTGCACGCTTTGCACAGGCCTGTGCCGGCTGCCTTCGGTGACCATCCGTAGTGTGTGGTCCAATACGCTACACGGGCGCCGGAAGGAGTCAAGGGCCGGCGACATCGCTCCTCAAGCACCCGGGCGGCAGGACCGAGCGTGTATTGTCATTACTACACAGAGTAGTTGTCGCGTCACGTGAACTCACCAGCGAGCGGCAGGAAATGGGCAGCGGGCTCCTTTAACTCAAGGCGGTGCACATATCCGCTGGAACATGACTGGACCGCGCCATGAAGATGGCCGGGGCGATGACGTACGTGAGGATCATCGGGGGTCTCCGTTCCGGGCGGCCAAGGACGGCCTTGCGTAGGGCGGTGCGAGCGGCGCCGGTGCTCAGGTAGGCTTGGGCGCCACCTCGGCGGCGATCCCGGCAACGCGGGCCAGGGGAACCGAGGTGGGAGACCGTTCTCGTTCGGTCTCCAGATCCAGGAACCGGGCGGTCTTGGCCGCCTTCCGCGGGTGCGGCGCGGGCGCTGGCCGGGACATGCGGGCGTGGCGGCCGGGGGGCGGCCGGGCACTCGACGAGTACCCAGGCACGGAACCCGGCCAAGGTAGAGGCGAGGGCCAGGGCTAAGCGCAGCAGCTAAAGGGTCAGGCGGCCGGAGGATCTGCCTGCGGTCAGACGGGCGGCGTCATCTGGCCAGGTAGTTCACGGGTCCGCGTTGGCGGCCACGACGTCCACTCGGGAACCTGCGGGTGAAGACGTCGTCCTTCGTTTCGCCATGCTCTGCCTCGTCTGTGCTATTTCTTCGCGCACCTATCCCACGATCAGTTCGGGGAATTCCCTGATACCGGTTCAGGCATCTCTCGTGAATCGGGTTCGAACCTGATCGCCTGGATCTGATGATTCTGCTCTACCGCAGGGCTCCACTTCTGCAGCGCGAACGACACGGGCCACAGGTCCCCGTCGTCAAGGTTCGCAGCGTCCTGGAACTCCAGCGTCGAGTACCGGGTGTTAAATTTGCCCGAGTTCTTGAAGCAGACGACGACCTTGCCCTCCGCATTGGCGTAGGCGGGCATCCCGTACCAGGTCCTCGGCGACAGTTCCGGGGCAGTGGCGGTCACCGTCGCATGGACGCGCTCGGCGACCGCGCGATCCTCTGGTGCCATCTTGGCGATCGCCTCGAGGACCGCCTCCAGCCCGTCCGCTTTCTTAGCACCCTGCTTGCCCTCAGCGCGCAGCTCTGCGGCGCGCTGCTTCATCGCGGCACGCTCTGCGGCAGTGAAGCCGCCGGACCCGGTCTGGGAACTCTTCGCAGACATTGCCACCCTTCCTTTCGATCCCCATAGGCTCGGCGCGATACCGGCCGGTTGAACGAAGGCTAGGCCCGCCGCGGCCGCCGGCGCTTCCCGGATCGTGATCGATGCGAGGACCCCGCCGCCGCATTGCGGGCAGCGGCGCTGTGTACGGGGCATCGTCCGGATCTGCCGCCTACAGGGCGGGCGCCGGGCTGCTGCGTTTCCCGTCGAACGCGCTGTTATGCGGCCTGCGGGTCGCCGTCACAGCGGTAACGCCGGCCGCGGGTCGCGGCGCAGAGGGTGATCGGCAGGAACCTCGACCAGGACGATCCGGACGCCGTCGGGGTCCTCGATCCACATCTCGGTCAGGCCCCAGGGCTCCGCAGCCGGCTCCCTGACAATCGGGACTCCAGCCGCAGCCAGCCGGACATGCTCGGCGTGAACATCCCGGACCTGGATCCAGATCAGCACCGAGCGCCCGGGCGGGCCGGCCGCGTGCCCGGAAACCTCGAGCAGCGCCTGGCCAAGGAAGAACACCAGCCCGGGATCATCCGGCGGGCCGAACTCCCGGCAGATGGCCAGGCCCAGCAGGTCACGGTAGAAGCGGCGGCTGCGGTCCAGGCTGCTGGGGCGCAGCAGGATCCGGCTGCTCAGAACGTCCACGCCACTATTCCAGCATCACGTTGAGTGAGACGGGAGGGTTGACGAGAACGCGCGCACTCCGCCGTTACGCGCGGCGTGGGGATCAAGATCAAGTGGCCAAGTAGCGGTGCAGATGGGGGTGTTCTGCGCGCGTGGTGGCTCGCCGTCGATGTCGTCGGTCGGCCTGCTGGGCAGTTCCTGGCGCATGGCGCGGTCAGCATTCCCACGCCGGTATCTGGGCCATGTGGGCTGGTGTGGTGCGATGATCGGGCACATGGGGTCTGCTGCTGGATCGGACGCCGTTGCCGGTGGCGTCGCGGGTCCTGGTGCGGGAGGTATCGTTTCCCGTCCCAGGCTGTTCGAGCGGCTCGGGGCGTCAGCCCGCGTGACTGTGGTATCGGCCCCGCCGGGCGGCGGGAAGACGGTCCTGCTGCGATCGTGGATCAGCCAGGCGGGCGCGGCGGGCAGCACCGCGTGGGTGACGGTCAGGCGCGGCGAGCGGGATCGGCAGCAGTTCTGGCTGTCGGTGCTCGGTGCGCTGCGCCAGACGGCCCCAGGGCTGGTGCTGGTGCAGCCGCTGACGGCGGCGCCGGACCTGGACGGGTGGGCGATCGCCGAGCGGCTGCTGAAGGACCTGGCGCCTCTGGAGGACCGGATCTATCTCGTGATCGACGACCTGCACGAGCTGGGCCCGGCCGAGGCGCAGCAGCAGCTTGAGCTGCTGATGATGCGGGCGCCGGAGGAGCTGCGGTTCGTGCTCGCCACCCGGCATGATGTGCGGCTGGGCTTGCACCGGCTGCGGCTGGAGGGCGAGCTGACCGAGATCCGCGAGCCAGATCTGCGGTTCACCGTGGCCGAGGCCGAGGAACTGCTCGACGCCGCCGGGGTGAAGCTGCCCGATCCGGCGCTGCTGGTGGAGCGGACCGAGGGGTGGGCGGCCGGGTTGCGGCTGGCGGCGTTGTCGCTGGCCGGGCACCCCGATCCGGGGCGGTTCGCCGAAGAGTTCTCGGGCACCGAGCGGACGGTGGCCGAGTACCTGCTGGCCGAGGTGCTGGACCGGCAGCCCGAACCGGTTCGGCGGCTGCTGCTGCGGACCTCGGTGCTGGAGCGGGTCAATGGTGAGCTCGCCGACCTGCTGACCGGCGATAGCGGCGGGGAGCGGGTGTTGCAGGACCTGGAGCAGGCGAATGCCTTTGTGGTGTCGCTGGACGCACGGCGGTCCTGGTTCCGCTACCACCACCTGTTCGCCGACCTGCTGCAGCTGGAGCTGCGCCGCACCGCCCCGGGAGAGGCCACCGCGCTACACCGGACCGCCGCCGGCTGGTTCGCCGAGCACAGGTACCCGGTGGACGCGGTCCGGCACGCCCAGGCCGCCCGGGACTGGGGGCTGGCCGCCCGGCTGCTCGCCGACAACTGGTACAGCCTGCAGCTGGACGGGCAGGCCGCCACCACCCATCAGCTGCTCGCCGGGTTCCCGGCCGGGACTCGCACGGCAGATGCCGAGCTGGCGGCGCTGGCCGCGGCGGAGGAGCTGGCGTACGGATCGCTGGAGGCGGCCGAGCGGTACCTCGGCCTGGCGGAGCGCGGAATGGGGTCGGTGCCGGATGCCCGGCGCGCCCAGGCGCACCTGCTGCTGGGGATCACCCGGCTGGTGCTGGCCCGCCAGCGCTGGAACCTGCAGGCGGTGGCCGAGGAGGCGCGGCGGCTGCAGGCCATGGCCGAGGCCCCGGACGCGGCGCAGCCTCGCTTGGGCGAGGAACTGCGCGCGCTGGCGCTGATCAGCCTCGGCACCACCGAGTTCTGGGCAGCCGGGGAGGACCTAGAGCGCCATCTGGAGGTGGGCGTCGCGCTGGCGCGCCGGATCGGGCGGCCGTTTCTTGAGTTCACAGGCCTGGCCTACCAGGCGGCAGCTGGGATCTACCAGTCGTTCACGCGGGCTGCCGAGCGCGGCAGGCAGGCGATCGAACTGGCCGAGCGGCACGGCTGGGGCGACGAGCCGGCTGCAGGCCTCGCCTACGTGATACTCGGCGCCATGCTGGCCTGGCAGATGCGGCCGGGGGAGGCAGGGCCCTGGGTCCAGCGCGCCGAACGCGTCCTCAGAGCGGAAACCGAGCCCGCGGCAGTGCTGGGGATGCACCGTGCCCGCGGAATGCTCGAGCTGGCGCGCGGCCATGACGCCGACGCGCTGACCGCCTTCCAGGCCGCCGAGCGGCTGGGCGGACGCCTGACCGCACCGCACATGCTCCTCACGCCGACACGGGCACTGCTGCTGCACACCCTGGTGCGCCTCGGCGACGTCGAGCGCGCCGAGCAGGCCCTCGCGGGCCTCAGCGACCGCGACCGCGACCACGGGGAGATGCGCATCGCTGCCGCGGTGCTGCGGCTTGCCCGAGACGACCCGCGCGCGGCGATGGCCGCGGTCGCGCCGGTCCTGGACGGCTCCGCACCGGTAGTCTGGCCGGCCTGGCTGGTTGAGGCGTTCCTGCTGGAGGCGATCGCCCTGGACGCGCTCGGCGACCCGGGCTCCGCCGGCCGGGCCCTGGAGCGCGCGCTCGACCTAGCCGAACCAGACGGCGCTCTGTTGTGGTTCTTGCTGCACCCGGTGCCGGGCCTGTTGCAGCGCCACGCCCGGCATCGCACCGCCCACCCCGCCCTGGTCGCCGACATCCTCAGCCTGCTGGCCGGCCAGGCGCCCGCGCCGCCCGCCGGGCCGCCACCGCCGGTGGAGCCGCTGAGCGACAGCGAGATCCGGGTGCTGCGCTACCTGCCGACCAACCTGTCGGCGCCGCAGATCGCCAGCGAGCTTCATGTCTCGCACAACACCGTCAGGACCCACATGCGCCACCTGTACGCCAAGCTTGGCACGCACCGCCGGTTCGAGACCGTCGAGCGCGGCCGTGCCCTCGGCCTGCTGGCACCCTCCCCGCTCCGGGGCCAGGCCAAGCTTCCCGGCTGACGACCGGGAGGGTCTCGTCGGCGGTTTCCCGGGCCTAACGTGCTGCGGGCCTCGATCACCCCGAACGCTGTCAGCAGCGCCGTCCCGGCCGGGCTCAATCACATCAATGATGCGACGCCACCTCACCCACCCGGACGCCAGGCTGGTTCATGTCGGCAAAGCAGCCCCGGATGCTCTCGTTGCCGGCCACCGGTCAGCTGGTGCGGCGGCCGGCTCTGCCCGTTGGCGAGACACACCGTCTTGGAGGTTTGGGCATGGAACCCACCCGCCTGTTCCCGATCATCGTGCTGTTGTCTCTGGTCACCGTCGAGTACGGCGGTTGGGCGCTGCTGGGGTTCCTCACCGGGCACGGCACGCTGGGCCCCTTCCGCGAACAGTTCTTCCGTGCTGGCCACGCGCACGCCGGAGTGCTGCTGGTGCTGTCACTGGCCTACTTCGTCTACCTGGGCCGGGCCGGTTACTCCACCGGCGTGCAGTGGCTGGCCGGCGCGCTGCTGCTGGTCGGCGTGCTGGCCCAGTCCGGAGGCTTCTTCGTGCATCTGGGGCTGGGCCAGCAGGGCCGCAGCTCGCCCGGCACCGTGCTGACCCGAGCCGGGGCGTTGCTGATAGCCGCAGCCCTGATCATCCTGGCCGTCGGCCTGATCACGCACGGATAAGTGAGTAGCCCCGCGAGCAGAAAGGAAGCAACCATGGCCGACCCGGACCTAAATATCAAGGCTGTGATCGACGCGCTCGACAGCTTCTACTGCCACAACGTGATCGTGAGCCTATGGGCGGATGCGGTGGCCAACCGCCTGGAAGGCCTGGCGATCTACCTGCTCAGCGACGAGCTCCCGGAGGTCGCTGAGCACGCGCGCAAGGCGGCCGCCCGCCTCGCCGACCGGATCGGCGACCTCGGCGGTGCCATCACCGCAGACCCCAGGCAGTTCCTCGACCACGCCCCCGGCAACTACGAGTTCACCATCCCCGACTGCTCCGACCCCCGGGCGATCGCCAGCTACGCGCTGCAACGCCTGGACGTCATCATCGCCGCCTACCAGGCCTTCCTGGACAAGATACGCGGACGCGACGACGTGAGCTTCGCCCTCGTCGTCGGCCTGCTCGCCACCGAGACCCACCGCAGGGCCGACGTCGCCGCCGCCCTGGCCGGGCAGGAAACCCCAGCATGACGACGGAACAGCCATGGCCCCGGCCGGACAGCATGGACGCATTGCTGGCCGCGCCGACCTCACACCGCGTCCTTCTGGACAACAACCGGGTGCGGGTGCTGGAGGTGGTGATCGAACCAGGAACACGCGAACCCGAGCACACCCACCGGGCGCCCAGCGTCATGATCATCGACGAGCCGGCCCGGATCAGGTATCACCAGGGCGGCACACTGCTGTTTGAGTCCCAGGCACCCCCCGGGCCCCGACCCGGCGTGCGCGTCCGCTGGATGGAACCCGAGGGCCCGCACTCGGTCGAGAACACCGACCAGCACCGCTACCATGCGATCCGCGTCGAACTCAAGTAACCCGGCAGCCCGCCCTGAGAGGGAACCGCCCGCGCCAGGGCCGGCCGGAACGAAGGAGTAGCGAAGTGTATTCCTCTGGTATCCCGGGCCCGCTGGCCGTGGTAACCGGCGCCTCCTCCGGCCTGGGCGCTCTCTTCGCCCAGCGCCTGGGGAGCGCGGCTTCAACCTCCTACTCGCCGGCCGGCACCCTGACCGGCTTGAACAGGTCCGCCAGCGCGTCATCGCTAATGCCCGAGACTGCACGATCACCCTCCTCACCGCCGACCTGGCCACCGGCGACGGCGTCCTGGCGGTGCTGCGTGAACTCGGTGACCGGCCCGTCGATCTGCTGGTCAACAACGCCGGCTTCGGAAGTCTGCGTCGGATCGGCCGGACGCGGACTGCCGCGGTCGGGGCGCCTCAATCAGGCGCATGCTGATCAGTTTGGACCGGTTCGGCTTGGTAGGCCGTTAGGGTCGCTGGCTGAGCGGGCAGGAACAGACCGGCCAGGACGCCCCCCAATGCGGCGACGCTGCCGGCGACGAGGGCGCCGATGGTGAGGCCGCGCAGGAAGGCGTTGGTGGAGGCGTGATGCAGCGCCAGTGCCAGGGCCGGATGGCCGAGGGCCGCGATCTTGCCGGCGGCCACGTACGCGGCGCCGACGGACTGGTGTGCGATCGCCGCGACCGGGGCTGGCACGGCCGCGGGCATGGTGCCGGTGAGCCGGGATGCGTAGACCGATGCGTAGACGCTGCCGATCACGGCCACGCCGAGGGTGCCGCCGACGAGCCGGGTGGAGTCGTTGATGGCCGAGCCGACGCCGGCCTTGGCCCGTGAGATGGCGCCCATGATGGATTCGGTGGCCGGTGCTGAGGTCAGGCCCAAGCCGAGCCCGTAGACCACCATCTGGGCCGCGATGATGCCGTAGTCGAGCGTGGCGCTGATGGTCGCCGCGACCCAGGCGTAGAACGCGGCCATCGCGACCAGCCCGGTGGTGACGACCAGCTTGGTCCCGGCCCGCACGGCCAGCTGGGTGCCAGCGACCGATCCGACGCCGACCGATACTGCCACCGGGAGCAAGCGCACCCCGGTGGACAGCGGGCCGTAGCCGCGGACGAACTGGAAGTACTGGGTGATCAGGAAGATGAAGCCGAACAGGGTGAAGAACGATACGGTGACCGCGCCGCTGGCGGCGCTGAACCGCATGTTGCGGAACAGGCCCACCTCCAGCATCGGTTGCGCGGCATGCCGCTCCCACGCGATGAACGCGGCAAGCAAGACCGCCGAGGCGGCAAAGCCGGCCACGCTGCGCGCCGCTCCCCACCCATAGGTGGGCGCCTCGATGATGGTGAACACCAGCAGCGCCATGGTGGCCGACGACAGGACCAGGCCGGGGATGTCCACGGCGGCGGCGTCCGGGTCCTTCGAGGTGGGCACGGCTAGCGCCACCAAGATCGCGGCCACGGCTGCGACCGGCGCCATGGCGATGAAGATGGCCGCCCAGCTGTAGTGCTCCAGCAGCCAGCCCCCCACGATCGGCCCGGTCGCGATGGCCACGCCCGCGATCGCCCCCCACAAGCCGATCGCCCGGGCCCGTTCCCGCCTTTCGGTGAAGACGTTGGAGATCAGCGCCAGCGTCGCCGGGAACGTCATCGCGGCGCCCAGCCCCATCACCGCCCGGGCCGCGATCAGTTGCGCCGGGGTGGTGGTGAACCCGCCGGCCAGGCTGGCGGTCCCGAACACGGCCAGTCCCGCCAGCAGCATCCCCTTGCGGCCGAACCGGTCGGACAGGCTGCCGAAGGTGAGCAGCAGCGCGGCGAAGACCAGGTTGTAGGCGTCGACGACCCACTGCAGCTGCGTAGTGGTGGCGTGCAACTGGCGCACCATGGCCGGAAGTGCCACGTTCACCAGGGTCGTGTCCAGGTTGACCAGGAACGCTGCCAGCAGCAGCGCAACAAGAATCACGGGCTTCGATCGCATGGCTGAGAAACTCCGGCAGTTAGGTGTTAACGGTGGGCTGAAGCCGCCGGGCGTCAATCGTGACGCCGGCGGAGTAACCGGTCCGGCCCAGGTAGACGAAATAGGCCAGCGACAGCACCAGCAGCACCCGGCGTGCGTGTAGCCCGCGGCAAAGAACCGCTCGCGGAAGGCAGCCAGCGGGCCACGCCCGTTGACGAACCCAGCAGCGCCCGGCCGCCGTGCTCGACGGTGACCAGAGACAACAGCACGATGATCGGGAACAGACGGCTGGGTTCCATGCCCAGACCTCCAGGACGGGTTGATCTCACCAGCAGGGCAGAGGGCCGGCCGCCTCGGCAGCCGCAACAAGAGCATTCGGGGCTGCTTTGGCGGTAGGAACCAGGGTGGCGTCCGGGCGGGTGAGAGGGCATCACATCGTTGATGTGATTGAGCCCGGCCGGGACGGCACGCGCGCAGAACACCTGATCTTGATCCCCCAGGCAGAACACCTGATCTTGATCCCCCAGGCCGCGTAACACGAGTCGGCGCGCGGCCCAGGTAGACGCGCACTTGGACCGCGCCAGAATTGGAAATCTCGCTCGGCCAACAGCCAACCGCGACCGGTTACGCGGATAGTAAATAATCGGCAGGGAGAATGTTTCACTGAAGGGTTACCGTCGTTGGCCAGGTTCTGTTTCAGCCAGGTGAAGGACGCGCGGGCACTGCTCACGATGACCAGGTTGCGGGCGGAACCGTTGGTCGCGCCGAAAAAACAGGATGGTCGCCGTTTGCTGGCCTGCCACGTTATCCAGCTCTTTCTTCGCGTAGTAGACGGGGTGAACGGGCGCTCCGGTCATGACGATGGCCATGAGCCACAGTTCGCGGTCGGCCGATGCCGGGCTTGAAATGGCGATGGTGACCGTCACCGGCCCGGCGCACGAACTGCCGGTTGAGGTGACGCCGCTGATGTGGCCATCGCCGAGGGCGTCCGGCTGGCGCGGTGCGGGGGTGCTGGGGAGCAGACAGTCTGGAATCGGCCGCACATGTCCGTTATGGTGAGGGACATTGTTCGAGGAGGGGAACCATGAGGCCAGTCGGCGTCGCGCTCGCGGTTATGGCACTGATCTCGGGCTCGCTTGCCGCCACCGCGGCGACCGCGAGCGCCGGCAGCATCACCATCTCGAAGGTGGTCGATGTCTCGGATGATCAGACGGCCCAGAACGAGACGCCGATCGCGGTCAACCCGGCCAACCCGGCCAACATGATCACGGGCAACAATGACTGGAACTACAACGACGGCTGCGGCGTGAACACCACATTCGACGGCGGCGCGAAGTGGACCCCGACGCTGCCCAGCGGGTTCCTCCCGGGCGTCACCAAGTTCACCAACGATCCCGCGGTGCCAGGCGACGGCGCCTATGACGCGGGCGGCGATCCGACGATCGCGTTCAGCCCGGACGGCAAGGTCGCCTACTACGTCTGCCAGGCCTTCAACTTCACTTCTCCGTACCAGATAGCCCTCCTGCTCAACAGGTCCTATGACGGAGGGCTGACCTGGCAGCACAGCGGCCTGACCCAGATCTCCACCTTCACCGGCAACGGGGTGAGCAAGGGGTCGAACGGGCAGTTCCCTGACCACGAGAACATTCATGTCGACCCGGCCAACGGCCACATCTACGTCACATGGGCCCAGTTCAACGGGAACGGCACCCACTCGCCGGTGAACGTGGCCGTGTCGCGCGACGGCGGGAACACCTTCACCGTCTCGCAGGTGACGGCGGGCAACGTGCGGAACAACCAGGACCAGCGGATCGTGACCGACCAGTCAGGCAATGCTTACCTCACGTTCGATAACGGCATCCAGGGCGGCAAGGGAACCGCTTTGTACGCGTCGAAGTTGGCCGATGGGGGCCGCACCTGGTCCACCCCAGTCAGGTTCGCGACGCTGACCGACCCGGTGTGCGTCTTCCCGCCGTCCTGCTTCAACATCTCGGGCGGCCAGTTCCGCGCGGGCGGCACCTACCCCGCGCCGGCGTTCGACACGGCGCGCAACAAGCTCGACGTGCTGGTCGCCGACATCCGCGGCACCTACGCCGGGATGTATTTCTACGCGCTTGACCCGGCCACGCTGTCTGTCGCCTTCACCAGCAGCATCCCGGGCGGCAACGGGGACCGGTTCGAAGGTGAGCTCTCGGCCGCGCCGAACGGTCGGCTCGACGCCTCCTTCTACGACCGCGGGTACAGCGCCAACAAGCTCGTGGACCTGACCTATGCGACGAGCAGCGACGGCGGCCGCACCTGGCGGCAGGCGCGGGTGACTCCCCAGGGATTCGATCCCTCGGCCTGGGGCGTGCCGAGCGGGTCGTCGTTCCGCCCATTCATCGGCGACTACAACGGCATCGTGTCCACCGCTGACCATGCGGCAATGACCTGGACCGGGTTCGCCCCGCCGCAGCCCTACAACCTCGAGGTTGATTTCGCCACCGCGACTCCATGACGTCGGCCGCGAAACGGACCGGCGGGCCGGCCGCTAGAAACGGCCAGGCGGGTTAGGCCGCCATGCGCCCGCGATAAGGAGGCCCGGGAGAGCACGCGGGAACGACTCCATCGCCAGTGCGGCCAGCTCACAGTGACCTGGGACAAGGCACTGTGAGCCCCATCGGCTGGCCCGCCATCCCCAATGCCATCCCGCACCCTAACTGACAATCTGCGCGCGGCAATCCGCAGCAGAAATGCTCATCACCGAGGATTCATATTAGGGAGGGAGATCTGACGTTGGGTGGCGGCTGGCGAATGGGTCGGGTTGCGTGTTGGCTTGCCGGGTCGGCTGGGTGGAGCAGCACAGCGGACGCGGCGAGTATCCGCCGGTGCGATGGTGCGCCGGTACGCTGCCATCGGTCAGGTCATGATCACGAAGATCCGCTGGCATGACTTGCCGCACAGTCGCCGGGCCGTTTACTCTCCGAGATCGGAGCTGAGCTTGGCTCGCCGCTCCTCGAGTTCGGCCAGCTCGGTCCGCAGGCGCCTGATCTCGCGGTTTACGCGCGTCAGCTCGGCCCTGGCCTGCTGTTCGCTGACGTAACGGTCGCCGTGCCTGGTTCGGGCGAGGGCCTCGACCTCGCGGCGGAGCAGTCTCAGCCACGGGTTCCCGTGCATATAGGCCTGGCGGTACTGCAGCGTGCCCGCGTCGATCGCGTCGTAGATCTCGTCCTGGGTCAGCCCGAACTCCTGGCGGGCGGTCTTGTCGCTCAGCGTCGCGCCCTTGCGCTGCCATTCGTCGTTCGGATAGGCCATGGCTGATCCTGGTGGCGGCCGCCGCGGAGTCCGGCCGGACGAAGTGCGATTCCTCTGGCCATGGTAAGCCCGCCGCCGCTGCCCGGCTGCATATTCCCGGCCTCAGTCCCGCCAGAAGCCGCAGAACGCCGCGCCCAGCCAGTCACGTGTGCCGGCATGCCGGGGCAGGAACCCGGAGCCGGGCGCCTCTCGCTCGCGCGCCCAAGGCTGGCGCGCGTTGATCGCGGGCTCAGACCCTGACGGAATCGCGGAGTTCCGCCCAGGCACGCAACAAGGGTCCGAACGGTCGGTGGCGTCTCCCTGCCGCCACCTTGCTCGCAGTCCTTATGCAACTGCGGCAGATCGGTGCAACTTCAGCGTGTCTTCCCCCACCACGCGGCATTCGGTGCAAGGCTTTCTCCTGGGTCGGTCTCAGGGAGGTCCGCGATCGTGGGGAAGGCAAGCCGGAACCGGCGGCAGAAGAGGGACAAGGACCGCCAGCGCCGCCGCGCGGAGCGGGCGGCGAGTCTCGGGTGGTCGCCGGGCCGGGGCAGGGTTCCGTCACAGCAAGAGCTCGTCGTGACGGCGGTGTGCGCGGCGGTGGACGCGGTCTGCCGGGGTGACCAGCGCGGTCTCGGGGAATACCTGGGGTTGCTGGCTACGGAGCAGGCACCGGGCTGGATGCAGGCCGTTAGCCGGGAGATCGCCGGCTTCTTGCGTCTGTCCATCACGGCGGGGTGGCGGCACGGCTGGCAGCCGGCGGAGCTGGTCAGGCACGTCGGCCGGGAACTGGGCGACACGCACGCGTCGATGGCTGCTGACGTGATCGCCGACGAGATGCGCGGCTACGCCGCCGCGACGGTGGGCGATCGCTGGGCCGCGCAGGTCTCGGCTCTCGGGTCCGAAGTCTGGTGGGGAAGCGACGCCGAGTTCCTGGGTGCCCGGACAGCGGAAGCGCTGGCAACGGTGCAGGTCGCGATTGAGCTGTTGCACCTGCTGCAGCATCTGCCGGTGCTGGAACGGTTGTGCCCGCTGCCGGGGACGGCGCATGCCGCCGCATCGTCAGCGATCGGCGATGCGGATACACGGATCCTCGGCAAGATCCGCGCGTTGCTGGCGAAGGCGGAATCTACGGAGTTTCCCGAGGAGGCGGAGGCGCTGTCGGCCCGCGCGCAGGAGCTGATGGCCAAGCACAGCATCGATCACGCGCTGCTTGCCGCTCAGTCCGGGAACAGGGACAAGCCGGCGGGGCGGCGGCTGCCGGTGGATAACCCGTACGAATCGCCGAAGGCGACGCTCCTGCACGCCGTGGCGCAAGCCAACCGCTGCCGTTCGGTCTGGCAGAAGGCGCTCGGCATATCCACGGTGATCGGTTTCCCGTCCGACCTAGACGCCGTGGAGCTGCTGTTCACCTCACTGCTGGTGCAGGCTAACACCGCGATGCTGCGGGAGGGCACGAAACGGGATGCCTACGGACGGTCACGGACCCGCTCGTTCCGTCAGTCATTCCTGGTGGCCTACGCGCTCCGCATTGGGGAGCGGCTGTCGCAAGCGACCGTCCACGTGGAGCAGGAAGCGGTGGCCACCTCATCAGGTCAGGACTTGCTGCCGGTGCTCAGTGTGCGCCACCAGGCCGTTGACGATGCAGTCGACGAGATGTTCGGTGACGGCCTCGTCTACGACCGCTCGGCTCGGGTATCTGACGAGGAGGGATGGTATTCCGGCCTGGCCGCCGCCGACATGGCGGCACTGCACGGCCGGGAGCAGGTTACCGCCTGATCATGCTCATTCGCCAAGCCCTGATTCAGTGCTGACAGAAGCACCCATGTATCGATAGTTCAAGTGTCCGCGCACCGCCGTTCTGTGCGGGCGGCGGGGGCCGGGCCGGTCGATCACCAGGTCCACCGACCCGGTCGGCAGCGGCAGCGGCCCTCCGGGCCGATGGTCGCCTGGCCCGGCCAGTTCGGCCTGGCCGGCGGCGATCTCGAATTCGGGCTCCGCCTCGCCGTTCACCAGACGGGTATCCCCGTCGGCCTACGTGCCGCTTCTTAAACCGAAGTTGCTGTAACTCCCTGTAGCAGTGCTTCTGAACTGCGAAAACTCCGTTGAGATGGCGGTCTTTCTATGCCAGTAGTCAGAAAGATCTTCGATCCACAGCGCTGTGACCAGGGCAGATACGCTCCATCATAGGAAGATCACGTAACTCCGGATTAGGGCTATCCCGGATGCGCCAGTCGCCGCTTATTTCAGCGTATCCCCATTACAACGCCTGAGTCCTAGATCATGCTGGGGTAAAGCTCCGGACCCTCCGACATCGGA